>Ga0306910_1000047_pt1 | contig 84586 bp, 81 predicted proteins | sample AntRauMFilla2698_FD_190438 | JGI IMG/M metagenome (GOLD analysis project Ga0306910, IMG submission 190438) | Saline lake microbial communities from Rauer Islands, Antarctica - Metagenome Filla 2 #698 (v2) (version 2) | ecosystem: Environmental > Aquatic > Non-marine Saline and Alkaline > Saline ... | reverse complement strand
TCGCTTTTTCTATCATGTTGGCGACGGGTGAGTTCAGTCCAGGCCATTGAGATATCCATTCAGCTTCACAATTGAATAGAAACATAACCAGCTGAACTCACTCAACTAGTTTTAAATCGGGCTCTTAGAAACGGCAGATACCTGAAACGCTGGTCCCGCCGCCTCTCAGGCGCGGCGGCGGGATCAGAGCGCGCGGGCGACCGCTTTGCGCACCACCACCTCAAGTCCGGCGACAAAGCCCTCGATCAGATCCGCGATCACATCCTCGAACCGCCGTGTCGTCTCGAACCCATAGACGTGTTTGCGCACACCGTGATAGAAAAGCCCGCCATGCATGGTCCAGACCGCCTCGAACTCCGAGTCCGTCATCGCCACCTCATCCAGTCCCGGCAATCCCAGACTGGCGCGCATCTCCGCGCAGATACGGTGAATGACGCTCCGCTCGATGATCTCGTTATAGCGCCGGTTCAAATGCAGGTGTCGCAGCCCTGAATCGAGATAGATCCTGATCCACTCCGGCGCCTGCATCACGTGCGAATACTCCAGATAGAAACGCAAAAGCCGCTCGTTCAGCGGTATTGAGCGGTCCTCCAGCAACCTGTCCCAGTCCGTGTTCCAGCGCCCGTTGAAAAGCTCGTCGTAGACCGCGTCGATCAGGCAATCCTTGCTGGGGAAATACTGATAGATCAGCGGCTGGGTGATGTTCATCGCTTTGGCCAGCTGGTGCGTCGAACCCTCTACACCGTATTCCGCAAAGAAAGAAATCGCACCGTCGAGGATAAGCTTCCGGCGCTGATCCGGGGAATACCGCTTGCGCTGAGGCTTTTTCACTGGGTCAGACATTGAGGATATCCTTTTCCGCCCGTGCAGTAGATTATCGTACAATAAATTACGTACAGCCGCCTTGAATTACAAGGCGGTCCCAGACGTCCCGAAGCGCTTTTACGAGTCTGAAGGGTGCGGGTGTTGAAGCGGCGAACATAAGGGGCAAGCGCGGGTGGCGTAGAAACTTGTCGCGATCACAAATTCAGCTGTCCGCCTTGTCTGCTCCCGGATAATTCACCAATCGCTCACGCCTTTTGCGCGCACAGAGGCGAAGCTACCTATGAGCGCGTCATCAGCGGTGGCAGAAACGTCGCGATCTGCGGGAAGACGATCAGCAGGAAGGTTGCCAGAACCAGCACCAGAAAGAACGGAAATGCCATCTTGGCGACCGCCAGCAGATCGTGGCGTGTCATTGATTGAAGGATGAACAAGTTGATCCCAACCGGTGGCGTAATCTGGGACATCTCGATCACCACGACCAGATAGATCCCGAACCAGATCAGATCGATACCCGCCGCCTGCACCATCGGCATGATGACAGATGCCGTCAGAACAACGATCGAAATCCCATCCAGAAAGCATCCCATGATCGCAAACAGAACCGTCAGCGCCAGAAGCAACTGGAACTGGCTCAACTCGAACGAGCCGACCCATGTCGCCAGCGTACGCGGGATGCCGGTAAAGCCCATCGAGACCGACAGAAACGCGGCACCGGCCAGAATTAGCGTGACCATGCACGTGGTTTTGGTAGCTCCCATCACGCTGTCGCTGAAAGAGGTCCACGACAGGTTACCGCTGAGCAAGGATAAAATCAGCGCGCCTACGACACCAATTGCGGCAGCTTCGGTGGGTGTGGCCAAACCGGCATAGATTGATCCGATCACCCCGACGATCAGACCCAACATGGGAAACAGGCCAGCGGTCGCGCGGATCCGGGCAAGAAACGGGATGCGCGGTTCGGCCGGGGGGATCCGGTCGGGGTAGAGCAGCGACCACACCATGATGTAGCCCATGAACAGCACCATCAGCATCAGGCCCGGCAGGATTCCTGCGATAAAAAGACGACTGATAGAGACTTCGGCGGCGACGCCGTAAACGATCAGAATGATCGAGGGCGGGATCAGAAACCCGAGGGTGGCGGAGCCTGCGAGGCTGCCGACGATCATTTTCTGGTCATAATTCCGCTTTTCCAACTCCGGTATCGTGATGCGGCCAATCGTGGCCGTGGTGGCCGCAGAGGAGCCCGAGACAGCGGCGAACAGCCCGCAACTCACGACATTGACGTGCAGTAACCGCCCCGGCAGCGCGTTCATCCACGGAGCAAGCCCGGTAAACATATTGGCCGCCAGGCGGGTCCGGTACAGGATCTCCCCCATCCAGATGAACAACGGCAGTGCTGTCAGCGCCCAAGACCACGATTGTGCCCAGATCGTCGTGACCATGATCGGGCCGGCCGGTGCGCCTGTGAATGCTGCAATGCCGATGTAGCCGACGATGGCGAGCGTCAGCGCCACCCAGATGCCAAGCGACAGCAACAGCAACATTGATCCGATCAGAATGAGCGCGACGATGTTCGGGTCCATGAAAAAATCTCCAGAGCGGTTGGGCCGGTGAGCCCCTTGCATCGTCAGTTCCGCCACCATGCAGCGGCGTTCAGTCAGGGGTCGGAAAAGCTGTCTTCGGGTCGTGAAACGGTCGTTTCATTTCGATCAAACGCCGTCGGGCGCCCCAGCACCGCATTCACCAGATCCTCGAAGATCGCGATGGCGAACAATGAAATCCCTATCGCCATGCCCATCTGCGGCAGCCAAAGCGGAACCGGCACCAAGCCCGACGTCACTTCGCCGCGTGTCGCGTTCTGGATGACCATCGCGATGGTGTGATAGGCCAAAAGCCCGCTTACGACTGCGGCGACGGCAAGCGCGAACACCAGCATCACTCTGGAACCGGTCGTGCCCAGCGCCTGTACAAACAGGGTTACGCGGATGTGGCTGCCGCTGCGAAAGCTGTAGGCGAGCCCGAGAAACGATGTGGCGGCGAGGCAGAAACCCGCGAACTGGTCGGCGGACGGGATGATCGCCCCCATCTGCCGTGCCACGATTTGCGCCATGACGATGACGCAGATCGCGACCAGAAACACACCGGCAAGTGCACCAGTGGCGCGGTAGACCGCGTCCAGAGAACGTGTGAGCATTGAGCGATCCTTTCGCGCGGGCAACAATCCATCAGTGCGGCCATTGACGCGATATCGGGGAGGCCACCGATGCGACCTCCCCAACATCAACCGTTACTTCAAAGCGTCCAGAACCGTCTGGCCTTCGACGCCGACACTTTGCGCCCATTCCAGCGACATCTGCTCGCCCACGATCGCCAGATCTGCCGAAAGGCTGGTGTCAGGCGTATGGACCGTCATGTGCTGGCGCAACTCTTCCACAGACGAGACCGCAACCTCCTCGCTCATTTCCCAGCCGCGCGTTTCCGCCGTGGCAGCGGCATCAAGCATCGCCTGTTGCTGGTCTTCGGGCAAAGACGAGAACGCGGCCTCGTTCACGATAATCATGTTCTTGGGCAACCAGGCCTGCAAGTCATAGAATTCCGTGGTGAAATCCCACGCAGTCGTGCGCACGCCCGTCGCACCAGAGGTCACCATGGCATCGACGATCCCGGTGGAGAACGCCTGTGGAATCTCGACGGCTTCGATGGTGGTCGGTGCCGCGCCCAGCAACTCGGCCATCCGCGCAGTAGTGGCGTTGTAGGTGCGGAAGCGCAAGCCATCCAGATCACTGCCCACTGTCAGCGGCTTGTTGGTATAAAATCCCTGACCCGGCCATGGCACCGCGTACAACAGACGTATGCCATCTTCGGCAAGCTTTGCCTCGACCAGCGGGCGCTGCGCATCCCACAGCGCTTGTGCGGTTTCATATGTCGTGGCGATAAACGGGATGTTGTCGGCACCGAAAATCGGATCCTCGTTGAACAAGTTTGCCATGAGCACTTCGCCCAGCGGGACAAACTGGTTCTGGACGGATCGCTTGATCTCGGGATGTTTGAACAAAGACGCTCCCGAATGAACCGTGATGTTCAACCCGCCCGATGTCGCGTCCGAGATGTCCTGTGCGAACTGGGCGATATTCTGGGTGTGGAATTCACCCTCTGGATATGGCGTTGCCATGTCCCATGAGGTTTGCGCAAGTGCCGGTACCGCCTGGGCCATAAGAAAGGCGGCTGCCAGTGTGCTGAATTTAGTCATTTTTAACTCCCTGGTTGTTTGTGGTCGTCCAAAAGTCTTGTGCCGTCGGTACGCCGGGGTCAGGCCAATCCGCGCAGACCCAAAGCGGGCGCTGTTTCCGAGGATGGCTGAACACTAAAATTTAGTATGCATTTTCATCGCTTTCACGCAAGCGCGCGCAGATATGCTTCTCAGTCCGGTCGCCTCGGCCCCACAGATTCAATAGCTGCGCGGCAGGCCCAGAACATGCTGGCCAAGATAGCCGAAAATCATGTTCTTCGATATGGGCGCGGTTTGGTACAGACGCGCCTCGCGCCATTTCCGCTCGATCCCGTATTCGCGCGCAAAGGCAAAACCGCCGTATGTCTGCATACAGACTTCGGCGGTGGCCCATGACGCGTCCGCGGCAAGCAACTTGGCCATATTGGCTTCGGCACCGCTTTTTTCACCTGCGTCAAACATCGCGGCGGCCTTTGCCACCATCAATTCGGCCGCCTGTGCCTGCGCATAAGCCTGCGCGATCGGAAATTGTATGCCCTGATTTGCGCCGATGGGCCGCCCGAACACGGTGCGGTCATTGGCGTATTCACAGGCCTTCTCCACGAAATATTTTGCATCCCCGATACACTCGTAGGCAATTAGGATACGCTCGGCGTTCATGCTGTCAACGATGTATTTGAATCCCTTGCCCTCTTCCCCCACCAGCGTGTCGGCAGGAATTTCGAGGTTGTCAAAAAAGACTTCGCAGGTGTTGTGATTGATCATCGCGTCGATCTTGGACAGCGACATGCCGTTCTTTTTGGCCTCGTTCATATCGATCAGAAACACCGACATGCCGTCGGACCGCTTCTGGCACTGGTCCGATGGAGTAGTGCGCGCAAGCAAAAGCATCAGGTCAGATTCAAACGCGCGGCTGGTCCAGACCTTCTGGCCGTTCACGATGTAGGTGCCTTTATCGGTCTTCTCGGCCTTGGTTTTGAGCTGGGTGGTGTCGCTGCCGGTCGTGGGCTCGGTCACGCCAAAGGCTTGCAAGCGCAGCTCGCCGGTGGCGATTTTGGGCAGGTACTTTTGCTTTTGCTCTTCCGAGCCGTGTTTGAGCAGGGTGCCCATCGTGTACATCTGCGCGTGGCACGCCGCCGCGTTGCAGCCTTTTGCGTGGATCGTCTCCAGCACGGCGCCCGCCGCCGTCAGTGGCAGACCCGCACCGCCGTATTGCTCGGGAATAAGCGCGCCGAGAAAGCCGCTTTGCGTCAGCGCATTGACGAAATCATGCGGATAGGCATCTTCCTTGTCGAGTTTGAGCCAGTAGGCGTTCGGAAAATCATCGCACAGACGCGCCACCGCATCGCGGATGTCCTGCCACGGCAGCGCCAGAGGCATCGTAATCATGTCGGCATCATATTGGGTCATCGTATTTTTCCTTCAGATAACGTCGCGGGCCCGCAGATCGGCGATCTCGCCAGCAGACAGGCCCAGGTCATTCAAAATCGTGCCCGAATGCTCTCCGGCATCGGGCGCGCTCACATAGATCGAGGCAGGAGTGCGCGACAGCTTTACGGGTTGTCCAACCAGCTTTGTCTCGCCCCGCTCGGGATGGTGGATGGGCGTCGCGATACCGGAGTGGCGGACCTGAGGATCCGCAAACACCTCATCCATCATGTAGATCGGCCCGGCAGGCACGCCCACGCTTTCAAGCGCCTCCACCCATTCGGTGGTGGTTTTTTCGGCAAAGACCGGCGCCAGCAGCGCCCAAAGGTCGCTTCGGTGATCAAAGCGCGCGGGATTGGTGGCGTAGCGCGGATCAGTCCCCCAGTGGCCTTGCCCGATCAGGTCACACAGGGCGCGCCACTGCGTATCACTTCCAACACCAAGGTTCATGTGGCCGTCTTTTGTTGCGACAACCCCCATCGGCGTGACGTATGGGTGATCGTTGCCCGAGCTTTCGGGCACCTCTCCCTCCACCAGATAGCGGGCGGCCTGAAAATCCATCAGGGAGATCTGCGATTCCAGCAGCGAGCTTTGTACCCATTGCCCGAGGCCCGACTGCGTCCGCTCTTGCAAGGCGACCAGAATACCGATTGCCGCGAACAGGCCCGACGACAGATCGGCAACCGCCGTCCCCGCGCGCATCGGGCCCACCTGAGGGTCACCGGTCACGCCCATCAGCCCGCCCATCCCTTGGGCGATCTGGTCAAATCCCGCGCGCTTGGCATAGGGGCCATCCTGCCCAAAGCCGGAAATCGACGCGAGGATGATGCGCGGGTTCACTTTCGCAAGGTCATCATAGGCGATCCCGAGGCGGTCTTTCACGTCGGGGCGGAAGTTCTCAACAACCACATCGGCGTCTTTGACCATGCGCATGAACAGCGCCAGACCGGCGGGGTCTTTGAGATTGAGCGTCAGGGACCGCTTGTTGCGGTGCAGGTTCAGCATATCATAGCCGTGCCGCGCGCCGCTCACACCGGCGGAGGGATCGGCACCAGCCGGCGCCTCGATCTTGATCACATCGGCGCCGAAATCGGCCAGCACGCGGCAACAGGCAGGGCCCGCGCGCACACGCGACAGATCCAGCACTTTGAGCGGCCCCAGAGCGGCTGAGCGCTCGGTCATGTGTCGAACTCCATCACGCGGGCGGCACCATCGGGATCGGCAGATTTGAACCAGTCACCGAGAATACTGGACGTCACGAAAACGGTATCATCACGGGCGGCAATCATATCGAGCGCAAGGTCCAACTGATGCGCGATATGTGGCACGCCGATGATATGCGGATGTAGGGCCAGCGTCATAACGCGCGGCTGCGTGGTCAGTTCATGGTCAAGCATCGCAAGCGTCGCCTCGACCCGCCTGAGATATTCATCGGTCGAGCCGCTCTGGATCGCGTAGACCGGCACATCGTTCAACTCGAATGTATAGGGCAAGCCTACCAGCGGGCCGTGTTTCGTCTTCATCCAGACCGGCAGATCGTCGAGCACCCAGTCATGCAGAAATTCGATGCCCTCGGCCTTGAGGATGTCGGGCGTGTCGGCACTCTCCCCCAGCCCCGGCCCCAGCCATGCACGCGGACGGGTACCGCCCGCTTTTTCCAGCCGGTCAAGCGACCGTTTGACCACGTCGGCCTCGTCCTCCGCTTGCTTGAGCGATTGCTGGAACCAGCCATGCCCGACCAACTCCCAGCCCGCATCAATGACTGCGCCCGTTAGCGAGGGATACACATCCGCCACCTGCGCGTTCATGAAGGCCGAACAGGGCAACCCTTTGGCATCCAGCATTTTCAGGATCCGCGGCATCCCGCAGCGCATGCCGTATTCGACCCAGGAAAAATTCGGCACGTCCGGTGGCGCCGGGGTGGCGCCATGTGGAGCCGGAATGATACCGCGCGGCATGGGGCGGTCGATGGGCCAGTATTCGATGTTCATCGCGATATGCACGATGAGGTTCTTGCCCCCCGGCCCTGTCAGCGGCGCACGCTCACTCGACATCTGGAACGGGATGCGGGGATTTGAGTGGATTGGGGTCATTGTACATGCATCCTGATATCGCTGGGCTTCCACTGCAACCGGACGGGCGCGCCACGCTGGGGCAGCGTCTCGTCCACGTCGGCAATCACACGGCTGACCATTTCGGTCCCGTCGGGCAGACGGACCAGATGCGACGTGGTCAGACCAAGATAGACAGATTCGTCATAGGTGCCGGTGATCGACAGACCATCCGCAGGGGGCGCGACGCCATTGACCGGCTCAAGCGCCACACATTCCGACCGTATCGACAGGATCAGATCCTGACCCGTCTGCACTGCCAAGCCGCCCGTATCGATGCGCAGCTTGGATCCCGCTACATCGACGGTTGCGGTACTGCCGCTCACCTCCAGCGCCTTGCCCTTGAGAATATTATTCTCTCCGACAAACCCTGCGGTGAATGACTTCTCGGGTGCACGGTAAATATCGCGTGCGCGGCCTACCTCAATCAGATCACCACTGGCGATCAGGGCGATACGGTCTGCGACTGTCATCGCCTCTTCCTGATTGTGCGTGACGTGGATAAACGTGATGCCGACTTTCTCCTGAAGATGCTTGAGCTCAAGGCACATGTCCTTGCGCAGCTGCGCATCGAGTGCCGCCAGCGGCTCGTCCAGCAGCAGGATATCGCGGTCCAGCACGATGGCGCGCGCCAGTTGCACACGCTGTTGCTGCCCGCCCGACAACTCATGCGGTTTGCGTTTGGCAAACTGGCTCAGCCCGACCTGCTCCAGCGCCTGATCCACCTTTTCGGCGATCTGCGCCTTGGGCAGTCCCGCCACCTTGAGGCCGTAGCCCACGTTCTGGGTCACGTTCATGTGAGGAAACAGGGCATAGGCCTGAAATACCATCGTGGTGGGCCGTTTGTCCGGCGGCAGATGCCCTACGCTGTTGCCATGCAGCAGAACCTCACCACTTGTCGGTCTTTGAAAGCCGCCGATGGTGCGCAGCAGGGTCGTCTTGCCCCCGCCCGAGGGGCCGAGCAGCACAAAATACTCCCCCGCCGCGATCGTCAGGTTGACGTTTTTGAGCGCTACAAAATCGCCATAGCTTTTCGAAAGGTTGCGCACTTCTACGGCAGGGGCTGTCTGGTCGGGCATTGTGGGGGTTCCATGTGTCATGACGTCACCGGCTCGGGCTTGCCGCGTGCGATCCGGGCGAGGGTTTCCGCCCGAATGAGGGTGATAAGAATGATGGATCCGACAACCGCGATGGCGACAAAGCTGATCAGCGCCGACATCGCATAGCTTTGCGCGGACATGCCCGTGTTGAGCATCTGGCTGATCAGCACCGTGGTGAACGTATCAAACCCGCCTTTCAGCAGACTGGTCCGGGTGTATTCGTTGAACACGAGGATGACAGTGAACGCACAGGCCGAGAAAACTCCGGCGCGGATCTGCGGAAACTCGATGTCCCAAAACGCCCGCCAGCCGTTCGCACCACAGGCGCGCGCCGCCTCGGTCTGCTCGGTGCGGTAGCGGCCCATCGTGATCAGGATGACAACAAAGGAATAGGGAATGGTGTAGATTATCAGCCCGATGGTCGCCGTCATAAAGCTGAGGCGGAACCAGCTGTCGAACATCGCAGTCCCCAGACCGTCACCCATCCAAATGAACACTGCGTTGAGGTTTTTGAACGACACCAGAAGGGCGGAGCCCAGAATATCGGGTGGGACGAACAAGGGAGCGAGAAGCAGGAACACCACAAACAGCTTTTTATCGGCAGTTTTGTAGTATTTCGCCGCAAGCAGTGCCATCGGCACGGTGATCACCGTCACCACAAGCGCCAGCGTCAGCGTCCACCGCAGCGCCCCGATCAGGATCTCGTCCGACAGAATCAGGCCGTACCATTCCAGCGTGAACACATACTCATTCGCACCAAAGCCGTTGGCGTTGAACGAAATATACATCACGTACAGCACCGGGATCATCAGCGTCAGCACGACCAACAGCAGGTAGGTCCATTTCAGCCGGTGAAGCCAGGGGTTCTCATATTCATTCACGGGCTCTACCTCAGCTCAGCGGTGTCAGGATTTTGGTCAGATCGAACAGTTTGTGGCCGATCCAAAGCAGCGTCATCAGCGTCGCCATCATGATGGCACTGACCGCCATCGCGAGCGGGAAATCGAGCGCCGAGATCGCCTGTGTGGCTATGAGGCCCGCGTTCACCGCACCGGCACCGCCGAGGATGTTGGGCAAAAGTGCAACCCCCAGACCATTCACAAAAATGAACACCGAGCCCGCAAAAATGCCGGGCGCCGCGAGCGGCAGGATCACATCCTTGAATCGCCGCCATGGGCCGACGCCCAGATCATCGCAAACCTCAAAGATGTATTTCGGTACCGCCTCCATCGCGAGGAAGCCCGAGAAGATGATGAAGGGCAGAAACGACATCACCTCGCCGATGACGACGCCAGTATGCGTATAAAGGAGCGCGGTGATCGGCTCGTCTATGATGCCCAGATTGGTCAGCGTCGTATTCAGCAGGCCATTGCGCTGCAACACGGGCCGCAGGGCAAAAACGCGGATGATCTCGGACACCATGAACGGCAGGATGAACAGCAGCACCACCCGGTGCTGGGCCACCAGCGGGATGGATTTGCGCACGAAGACCGCGATGGGAAACCCGAGGATAAAGCAAATCACCACGGAGATTAGCGAATACTTCATCGAGTTTAGAAAGTTCGTCAGCCGTGCGGAGAAAAAGAAGTTCTCGTAGGCTTGCAGGCTAAAGCCCGGCTCCATCCAGAACATCGTGCGCTCAAACACCGAGAATACGACTGTCATCGCCATGGGTATGGCGAAGAATACTACCATAAATATCAGTGGTGCGCGAAAGGCCCAAGGGGCAAGCCGCTCGAGAAGTTCGGGACGTGCTGATGTGGCGGGGGTGGTCCCCCCGCCTGCCGTATTGCTCACTGAAGATGCCATGTCAGATCAAGCGGCCTGAACCCGTGACCACCAGTCCTGATAGGCGCGCATGTTCGTCGGAAAGACATTCTGCCAAGAATTGCCCGCGATCAGCCTGCGCTCCTGCTTGCGGTTCAGCCGCTCGAGCATGATGGCTTTGGTCTCTGCATCGAAAGCATCCGGGTTCGCCTCGACGTATTCGGTGACACCTTCCATTTGGGGCGTAAAGCCAAGGCCTGCGAGGGTGCGCGCACCGAACCACGGGCTGAGATAGACGTTGGCCAAGGCATAAAACGCATCCTCCATGCCGCGCTCCTGCCCGCCGCGGGTCAGCATGATGACGTTGTTCCAAGTCTGATGACCCTCTTTCATGGTGCCATAGCGGATGTCCTGCCCGTTCTTGCGCGCGGCGAAAATCTGGATCACCTCCCAGCAGGACGAGACCAGCACTTCTTCGGACGACAACAAATCAGCACCGTTCTGCACACCGTCCCAGAAGGTTCGGAAGTGACCCTTCTTTTTCAGCGCGATCAAGAATTCAGCAACCTGACGCACCTCGTCCTCGGACATGTCCGACGGGTTGTCGATGCTGCCTTTGCCCGACTGCTTGAGATAGATCGCCGTATTCGTCATGGTCGGGCCAAAATCGTTCTGCATCGCCGCGCGGCCGCGAAACTGGCTGTCGAACAGCGCCTCCCAGCTGGTCAGCTCTTCGCCGATCTCACCATAGTTAAAGGCAAGACTGTCGGCGTTGGAGATATAGGGAACCGCGAAAACCTTGCCATCATGGCGGATCGTATCCACAGACGCCCCGCCCTCGCGGTAACTTGGCAGCATATTACCCCAGTTGGGAATGCGGGAGGGGTCCAGCTCGGCGATGGCGCCCTGTGAGGCCAGCGCATCTTCCATGCCGCCACCATTGTCGGTCATCGCATCGTAAAGCGCATTACCATCGCCAACGACCATCTTCTGGATGGATTCGTCCGCGCGCGCAGACTTTGCAATCGCGTTGATCCCGATGCCGGACTGCGCCTCCATATCGGACCAGTCTTCGGCGCCGACCTTCGCGATCCCCGGCGCCCAGAGCTTCAGGGATTCTTGTGCATGCGCCATCGTACCGATCCCGCTCGCAGCGGTTGCAGCACTCACAAGGGCAATAAATTGACGGCGATTGAACTCGGCTTGATTCATAACGTGTCTCTCCTATTGGACCGGCCCTGGATAAGGCGCGGATGTGTGCTGCCCGGCTTGATCTCCAGATTTTCCACGCAACGCATTTGCGTCAGCGGCGTCAAAACCTGTGATGCAGTTGCCAGAATTATGTCGACAAAAATTAACTATTGCAAAAACAATTTCGCTAGGCGCCGCAATTTCCCATTTACCTATTTAATTTCAGTAAATTAAAGGATTTCTCACCTTCTAAATCTGGTAATATCATTCAAAATATGCTTGATCTTTGGGCAATTTTGATCCCTTTTGAAGAGAAAATCAGAACATTGTGTATGCAAATGACCCTTCAAACCTCTCAGGTAGAATCAAAACTGATTGAAATTTGCCGCGCTCCTGTGGCGGCGGACGTGGTGGCGCATGCGCGGCTGACGTTGCTGGATTGGTTGGGGTGCATTATCGCGGCGCGGCGCATGCCTGTGGCGAAGTCGATGGCCCGCGCACTGCGGGTGTCCGAGGGTCGATTGATCCAATTTGCCCTGTGTAAGGATAAGACCGACGCTCAGACTGCGGCGCTCGCGTTGGGGACGCTCGGCAACGTGCTGGAAATGGATGATCTGCACCGCGCGTCGATCCTGCATCCCGGCAATGCGGTTTGTGCGGCGGTACTCGCTGTGGCACTGCGCCGGTACATCTCCGGGGCCGCCCTGCTCACCGCCATCGTGCGTGGCTATGAGGTTTCGGTACGGATCGGCAAAGCGGCGGCAACCGGTGGCTACACGCCCTTCTACAATTCCGGCACCTGTGGCGTGTTTGGCGCGGCTGTCGCGGCGGCGGATCTGACGGGGCTGGGCTCGGCGGCGATGCACGATGCATTGGGTCAGGCCGGAATGCAGGCGGCTGGCATCTGGCAGTGCCGGTTGGAGCCTACGTTTTCCAAACAACTGGCCTGTGCCCACGCTGCGCGTGCGGGCGTATTTTCTGCCGAACTGGCCGCCGCAGGCTTTCCCGGTGCAAAGGCGATCCTGACCGGCGATCTGGGGTTTTTCGCGAGCTACTATCCCAAGGCCGATCAAGCCGCATTGACCGCCCAGAGCGACTGGGCAATCACTGAAATGACTTTCAAACCCTTTTCCGCCTGCCGGCACACCCACCCCGCAATCTCCGCCGCGCTGGGGCTTGGATGGAGGGGCCACGCCGACGAGGTGCGCAGCGTGGCGGTCGATACCTACCGCGCGGCGCTGGATTTCTGCGACAGGCCCACGCCTGACTCCGCTGACGCCGCGCGGTTCAGTTTGCAACATGCAGTCACCACGGCGCTACTGAAGGGGGTGCCTGCGATCGCGGATTTTGAGGGGGACACCCTGTGCGATCCGACGATTGCAAGCCTTCGCAACCGTGTTGATCTCAACCTCGACCCGGTCATCGATGCGGCATTCCCCCGTGGTTACGGTGCCCGCGTCCGCCTGACCCTTACCTCAGGGCAGACCCTGGAAGCGGACTGCCCCGCCGCATGGGGCGATCCGGAAAACCCGATGTCTCAAGATGCCCTGATCGCCAAATTTCGCACAAATGCGGCCTATGGCGGCGTAAATTTTTCTGCGGCAGATCACATTGTGAACGCGGTTCTCGCGCTGCCCGCAGCCGCAGATCTGTCCGTCCTGCAAGCTGCCCTCACAACCGCCCTTTCCCCTCAACCGGAGCATGCCTGATGTCCCTGAAACCCCCCGTCCCCTTTCATGAGCTTGATAATGAGCATGGCTGGGAGCAAGTGCCCGGCGGCGCTGAGGGCGTGCAGCAAAAGATGCTGTCCGGCGCGCTCGACGAGACCGCCAAAACCGGTGTGCGGACCCGGCTGATCCGGTTTCTGCCGGGCACGATTGCGCCGCACATCTTCCTGCACGACTATTGGGAGGAGGTTTATCTTATCTCCGGCAAGCTGGTGAATGGCTGTGATGCAGACGGGGCTGGCGGCATGCTGTATGCCGCCCCCGCCTATGCCTGCCGCCCGCCGGGAACCGAACATGGACCGTTCACCTCCGCCGAAGGCTGCGTTTTTTTCGAAATCCAATACTATAACGGTGATCTTGATGGATCTTGATCTGGCGGGAAAGACGGCGCTGATCACCGGTGGCTCCAAGGGCATCGGACGCGCAATTGCGCAGGCGCTGCTGGCGGAGGGTGCGTCGGTCACGCTGGTGGCGCGCGACGCCGACCAGCTTGCCCAGACCCAAGGGGAATTACAGCAAGATGCTGAGGGCCGCGTGGCTACTCTGGTCGCTGATCTGGGAACGGACTCCGGGCGCATGGGGTTGATCGATGCGCTGGAAACTCCTGATATCCTTGTCAATAATGCGGGCGCCATCCGTGCCGGTCGTCTCGGGGATCTGAGCATCGACGACTGGCGGCAGGACTGGGAATTGAAGGTCTTCGGCTATATCCATCTGAGCCAGCTTTTGCTGCCTGAAATGGCCGCGCGCGGGTCAGGCACGATCCTCAACATCATCGGCATGGCCGGGCGTGCCAACCGGCCCGCCTATATCTCCGGCTCTTCCGCGAACGCGGCGCTGATCGCGTTCACGCAGGCCCTGGGCGCCGACGCACAGAAAAACGGGCTGCGAGTGTTCGGCATCAACCCCTCCCCGACGCTGACCGACCGTATGACAAGTTTCATGAAACAAAAAGCCGCAGCCGAATTGGGCGATGCGACACGCTGGCAAGAGATGGTCGAGCCGGACCGTTTTCCTTACGGACGCCCTGCAGGACCAGACGAAGTTGCGGCGCTGGCCTGCATGTTGGCCTCTCCGCGGGTTGGCTATCTCAATGGAACGGTGATCGATATGGATGGAGGTGGCCAGTGGACCGGATCCTGAACGGCGTGCATAATTTCGCACAAGGCAAACTGCGGGTGCGGCGCACGGAAGGCGTGGCGGCGATTGTGTTCAACAATCCTGACAAACTGAACGCGATGACCCTCGCGATGTGGCAGGCGTTGGGCGATGTCTGTACGCAACTGGCGCAGGACGAGAGTGTGAGAGTTCTGACGCTGGAAGGAGACGGCGATAAGGCATTCGTCGTCGGCGCGGATATTTCCGAATTCGGCGAAACCCGCAGCGATGCGCAAAGCGCTGCGTTCTATGGCGCGGCAGTAGAGCGGGCCGAGCGCGCCATCGAGGATATGCCGGTGCCCACGCTGGCGCTGGTGCGTGGCTATTGCATTGGTGGCGGGCTGGGGATTGCGATGCGCTGCGACCTGCGGCTGGCACGCGACGACGCACGGTTTGCGATCACACCGGCAAAGCTCGGGCTTGGCTACGGCTTTGATGGTGTGGCATCGCTGTACCAGCGGCTTGGGCATGCGACGACAGCGGATATGCTGTTCTCAGGTCGCAAGATCGGCGCGGATGAGGCGCTGGCAAAGGGCGTTTGTGATTTCATCTTCCCCGCCGCCCGATTTGAGGCCGAAAGCGCCGCCTACGCCGCCGGGATCGCGGGCAATGCCCCCTTGACGATCCGTGCAGCCAAATCGGCATTGCGCACCCTCGCTTTGCCACAGGCCGCGCAGGACCGAAGGGCGGTCGATACATTGGTGGCTGCCTGTTTCAACAGCGCCGATTATGCCGAAGGCCAGCGCGCCTTTGCCGAAAAGCGCGCACCGAAATTCAAGGGGATATGACAATGGATACCCCGCTGAGCAAAGCCGCGATCGGCCGCACCGAGCGGGTGTCAGACACGCTTGACCTGCGTCAGGCGCGGTTGATGCAGCTGACCCTCGATCAGCCCGCAACCTTTCAAAAAGGTGATCCGCTGCCGCCGTTCTGGCACTATCTATACTTCAATCCGCAAATACAGGCCTCTGATCTGGGCGCGGACGGGCATGAGCAGTTAGGCAGGTTCATCCCCGATTTTGGACTGCCCCGCAGGATGTGGGCAGGTGGAGAAGTCACCATCGAAAAACCGCTGCGCTTGGGGGAAGAGGTGGAAAAGACCTCGGCCATCCGCGCGGTTGACGAGAAAAACGGCCGATCAGGGCGGCTTTGCTTTGTGACGGTGGATCACGATTTTTCCGTCGCCGGACAGCGCCGCCTACGCGAGACACAGCAGATCGTGTACCGCGAGGCCCCTGCCCCAGGCGCGGCGGCCCCGTCAGGAACGCCCGCACCGGACAACGCGACCTTCTCGCGGATTATCACGCCCGATCCGGTCCTGCTGTTCCGCTATTCGGCGCTGATCTTCTACGGTCACCGCATCCACTATGACGCCGATTACACCCGCACGCAGGAAGGCTATCCCGGTCTGGTCGTCCACGGCCCGCTTATCGCAACGCTACTGGTCCGGCTGGGGCTGGAGCGACTTGGATCGCGGGCGTTGCGCTCGTTTCAGATCCGCGCGATGTCGCCTCTGTTCGTCACCGCCCCCTTCACGCTGGAGGGGCGCGACACTGACGATGGAGCGACCCTTTGGGCGCGGACGCCCGACGGAAATCTGGCCATGACGGTCACGCTGCATGCAGCCCCATGAATTTCGAGGAGACGATCCTATGACCAACGGCCTCTATCACATGGTGCTTGGACAGCATGCCGACAGTGATGCAACCCTCCTGCATCTGCCCGACGGCACAGCCCTGAGCTATGCGCAGATGGCGCAACAGGTGGCGCAGATTTCCGGCATGCTGCGAGCGCAGGGCTTGCGCAAAGGCGACAGGCTGGCGATGCAATGCCCCAAGTCGCCACAGGCACTCGCGCTTTATCTGGCTTGCCTCCATTCAGGGGTGATCTTTCTGCCGCTTAACACGGCCTACACCCCCGACGAGGTTAGCTATTTCGTCGATGACGCAGCGCCCAAAATGATCGTGGCAGATCCCGCCGCCGCCGCCGCGTTGCGTCCGGTGGCCCAACGCGCAGGTGCAGCCTTGCTCACGCTGGACGCGCACCAGCGGGGCAGTTTCGCGGATGCGGTCGCCGGTGCTGTGCCACAGACAGATGTCGTGGCTTGTGGCGCAGATGATCTGGCTTGCTTTCTCTACACCTCCGGCACCACGGGCCGCTCGAAAGGGGCAATGCTGACGCAGCAAAATCTGATGTCTAATGCCGCGACCCTGACGAAAACATGGGCCTTCACCCGCGACGATGTGCTGTTGCATGCCCTGCCTATCTTTCACGCGCACGGATTGTTCGTGGCGTGTAATGTCACGATGAACGCGGGCGGTGCGATGATCTGGCTGCCGGGCTTTGACATGGGTGCGGTTCTGGAGGCGATGCCGCGCGCGACCACGATGATGGGGGTGCCGACCTTCTACACCCGCCTGCTCGACTCCGACCGCTTTACCCGCGACGTGGCAGGGCACATGCGACTGTTCACCTCCGGCAGTGCGCCCCTGTTGGCGGAAACGCACGTCCAGTTCAGCGCGCGCACCGGCCACGCCATTCTTGAACGCTATGGCATGACCGAAACCGGCATGAACACCTCCAACCCCTACGAGGGGGAACGGCGCGCGGGCACCGTTGGCTTCCCGCTCGACGGTGTGGAGCTTCGGATCACCGGGGGGGACGGCACGCCGGTGCCCGAAGGCGAGACCGGCCAAATCGAAGTGCGCGGTCCGAATGTCTTTGTCGGGTATTGGAACATGCCCGACAAAACCGCAGAGGAAATACGCGAAGATGGCTTTTTCATCACCGGTGATCTGGGCCATATCGACGCCGAAGGCTATGTGACCATCGCGGGCCGCGACAAGGATCTGATCATTTCGGGCGGTTATAATATCTATCCCAAAGAGGTCGAGCTGTTGCTGGATGCGCAGCCCGGCGTCAAGGAAGCCGCTGTAATCGGCGCGCCACATTCCGATTTCGGAGAGGGTGTGGTGGCCGTGCTGGTCAAACAAGGCACACAGGCGCCCGATATCGACGCGATCAAGAAAGAAGTGACCGCCCGTCTGGCAAATTTCAAACGGCCCAAGAAATACATCGTTATCGACGAATTGCCCCGCAACACGATGGGGAAGGTCCAGAAAAACCTGTTGCGAGATGCCTATGGTGATGTATTCGGCGCACCGGATGCCGCATCCGGCTAATATCCTTCAAAGCGTTTCCGACAGCCGCTCCGCGAGATCGATCAGCGCACGCTCGGCCCCCTGCGGGCCGACAAGCTGCACCGAGACGGGCGGCTGCGCACCAAGTTTAGGGATCGCGATAGCGGGCAGGTCGGCGACGTTTGCCAGCACGGTAAAATCGGCCTGATCCTTTGGCGCGGGAGTGCCCTGCGCAAATGCGGGTTGCGCGACGGCCGGAAGCAACAGGGCATGCGTGCCCGCGAGCCTGCGCCGCAGGTCAGTGCGTGCAACCGCCATCCGTGCCTGCGCGGCGCCGAGCTTTTCCGGCGATACTTTTCGTCCAAAATCGATCAACCGGGACAGACCGGCACTCAGCCCGGCTTCGCTTCCCAGACTGGTCACCGCTTCGACCTCGGTCAGCAGAAATGCATCATTGCGCAGACCGGCGAAATCAACCGTGTTCCCAGCCTCACCGGGACCGAGCAGCTTGCCCAGCGCGGCCTGCACAGCGACAAAGAACGCGGTAACATCACGATGGCAGGGCGGTAGATCACCGCTTTCAGGAGCGATCCAGCCCTGAATCGGCGCACCTTCATCAGACGCGTCGCGCAAAACATCGAATACAGACCGCAGCAGCGCAGGTGTATTTGCAAACAGCCCCAGCGCATCGAGGCTTGGCGCGAGGGGAAAGACCCCTTCCATATCCAGCGCGCCGGATCCCGCCTTTAGTCCGTATACACCGCAATAGGCGGCAGGGATCCGCACGGATCCCATCGTGTCACTGCCCAGTGCGGCGTCAACGGCGCCCGCAGCAACCGCCGCAGCCGAGCCGCCAGAAGAGCCGCCCGCGCTGTGGCCAGGACTGGCCGGATTTTCACAGCGGCCGAAATGCGGATTATCGGTCGTGGCCCCCAGTGCGCCCTCATCCATGGCAAGGCGGCTCAGGATCAGCGCACCCGCGCCCCGCAAGAGCGCGACCAGCGGTGCATCGGTTTGCGCAATGTGATCTGCACGCGCGCCAACGCCTGCTGTCCATGCCTGCCCCGACACACGGATATTCGATTTCAAACCGATGACTTTCCCGGCCAGAGGCCCCGCCCGCTTTTGCTGGACCTCATCCACCGGAAGCGACACCCCGGGCGCTTCGCAGAAATGGAAGTCACCGGTAAGCTCGGCTATCTTGTCAAAGGTAACGCTCACAGGACGCCTGCCGCCCGCGCGATGGCAAGCCGCTTCTGCATGCCGCGGATGACCGGCGCTTCGATCAGCTTGCCGTCCATGACAACCAGCCCGTCGGGTGCCGCCTCGAATGCTGCAATGATGCTCAGCGCGTCCGCAATTTCAGTGGCGGAAGGGGTAAAGGCCGCATTGATCGCTTCAAGGTTTGAGGGATGGATCACCGCCTTGCCGCTAAAGCCGTTGGCGACGGCGTTCTGCGCCGCCTGCCAAACTATAGTGTCATTGCGAAAATCCAGCTCCGGCACATCCAGCACATCGCGCCCCTGCGCATGCGCGGCCTGGACGATGCGAGAGCGGGCCACGCGCATGGTGTCCGATCCCGCCTGCGCGCCGAGTGCGGCGGACAAATCCACGCCACCGAACATCAGGGCGCGCAAACGGTCGGTAGAGGCCGCAATACTCTCGACCTGCGCCAGACCTTTCGCGGTCTCGACCAGCGCGATGAGGCGGGTATCGCTGCCCAACTGGTCAAGTATCGACGCGACAAGCTGTAATTCCGCAGCGCTTTCGACTTTCGGCAGCATCACTGCCCCGCCTGTCGGCGACGCATCGACCAATCCTGCCAGATCGCGCGCACCCGCAGGGCACGACAGCGCATTTATCCGCACCGCGCGCAACGGCCCGTCGTCATTCCGCGCGCCGGTCAGAAACGCCAGTGCCGCAGGCCGTGCGGCCGATTTTGCATCCGGTGGCACGGCATCTTCGAGATCGAGACAAACACAATCCGCGCCGGACGCCAGCGCCTTGTCAAACGCCTGTGGCCGATTGGCCGGGGTGAACAAAAGGGACCGTAATACCCGCGCCATACCGCTAATCCTTCTGCGCAGGGGTTGACCGGGTGTGATGAGCGATATGCTCGACCACGCGCGCCGCCCCCGCCAGAAGATGGGCGGACATGATGCTTGATGCCCATTCCGGCGCGCGCGCCTCGATGGCCTGAATGATCTCTTCGTGGTGGTTCAGGCTGCGTTGCAAATCCTTCACCGAGAACATCGAATACGTCCGCACGACCATGCTGACGTCCAGTGCTGTCGTCATCAGGGCGGTCAGGCGCGGCGAGCGCGCAGCGGCGACGATGGTGCGGTGAAACTCCTCGTTGGCCGCTGTAAGTCGCTGGTAAGCATCTTGATCGGGAGGTGGCGTGTCACTCTTCATCGCCGCGTGGATACTGCGCAGCCGCGCAATATCCTCGGGCGTCGCAAGGCGCGCCGCACGCTGTACCGAATAACACTCGACGAGGCGGCGGATCTCGTAGATTTGCTCGGCCTCGTCTTCGGGGAAATAGGCGACGCGGGTCGTGTAACCGCTTTGCCGCTCGATGAACCCTTCGAGGGTGAGGCGCCCGATCGCTTCGCGGATGGGCGTCCGCGACAGGCCCAGATCCTCCGACAGGCGCGTTTCGGTGAGCCGCTCGCCCTCCTTGAGGGCCCCCGTCAGAATGTCATTTCGGATAATCTGATAGGCCTGCTCGGTCGCGTTCATTTTCGAATTCGGGGATCTTTGCATTTTGACGCCTTCAACAAGCTAAGGGGTATTTTGCATACAAACCAATTTCAATTCTATAGAAAAAGCTCTTCGGGGAGATGAAGTCGATCAGACTGTTCGCTGTCGGCGCCGTGAGCCAGCCAACGACGCCACCGGATCACGCTTGGTTCTGTCCACACTGGCACAGGCCTGATTCTTCCCGCTGTTTGACCAGATAATGGACAGCGGTACTCCGAAAACAGCGTTGCTCATGCCTGCGAAAGACATTGGCGGGCCTTAACTCATGCGGGTCATTTTCGGATCACGCCAGGTTTTAGGGTCAGCATTTGCGGGTGGCGCTTTGCGTCCATCCGGTCTCACCGCGCGCATCGTGATACTGCCCCGGCCCGACCGGAAGATCGGCCTAACCGGAAGATCGGACCGCGCATTGGTCGTTGGCTGCTCCTGATTTGTATGGTTGACAGAAATTAAACTACTGGTCTACCAATCGTACCAGCGGACCAAGCACGCGATTTCAGCTATCTTACTGGGAGGGGGATATATGAATGACGCCACCTTTCTGAACGTCTACAGCACCCCCCTGGACAAGGTGGCCCACCGCTCGATCAAGGATGACGTGGCGGAGCGATTTGTGATCCTGATCGCGTCAGGCGTGCTGAGCGTTGGCGACACCCTCCCGAGCGAACGCGATCTGGCCGCAACCATGGGCGTGAGCCGCGAGACGATACGAGGCGCGCTGTTGATTTTGTCCACCAGAGGGATCGTCTCCGTCGTGCAAGGCGCGCGCACGAAAGTTGCGTCAAATGATGTGGGCGCGCTTGGCATGTCCGCGCTGTCCAATGGCCGCGTCAGGGACTATGCGCTGGATGACGTCCACGAAGGGCGCCTGATGGTCGAAGCGCGGCTGGCCCCGCTGGCGGCCGCCCACATTGATGCGGCCACCATAGCCGAACTGGAAACGCTGATCAGGGTTCAGGAAGGAAAGACTGATGATCCTGTCAGCTTCCTGATCGCGGACCGTGCGTTTCATACGGTTGTATACCAGTCGTGCGGCAATGCGGTTTTATCCGATCTGGCCGCGACACTCTATTCCTACCAGCTCGATCACCGCCGCCGCGCCGTCAGCAAACCCGGCGCGATCGCGCAAAGCATCGCCGATCACCGCCTGATCCTGTCCGCGCTGGCCGCGCGAGACACTGCGGCACTGACCCGCGCGTTGGGCGTGCACGAGCGGCGCATCTATGACAGCACACGCGCGCTGCTGGCAGCATCCACACACGAGGCACAGACATGAGAGTAGCGATTATTGGTGCGGCAGGCATGATCGGCCGCAAACTGGCGGAGCAAATTACGGCAACCGGCAAGATTGGCGGGCAAGCGGTAGATGCTCTGACGCTGGTCGATGTGATCGCGCCGCAGGTCGCGCAGGATTTCGCTGGCACCCGCGATGCCTTTGCCGCCGATCTGTCCGAGGCCGGTGTCGCCGCCCGCGTGATCGCAGACCGTCCCGATGTCATCGTGCATCTGGCCGCCATCGTCTCTGGCGAGGCGGAAGCGGATATGGAAAAAGGCTACCGCGTCAATCTCGACGGCACCCGCGCGCTGCTGGAGGCGATTGCAGCCATCGATGGCTACACCCCGCGCGTGATCTATGCCTCGTCGCTGGCCGTGTTCGGCGCGCCGTTTCCCGCGCGCATCCCCGACGATTACCACCTGACGCCGCTCACCAGCTATGGCACGCAAAAGGCGATGGGTGAGATGCTGTTGAACGATTATGCGCGGCGCGGTCTGCTGGACGGGATCGGCATCCGCTTTCCCACGATCTGCATCCGTCCCGGCACGCCCAACAAAGCCGCGTCGAGCTTTTTCTCCGGCATCCTGCGCGAGCCGCTGAATGGGCAAGAAGCAATCCTGCCGGTGGACGATGATGTGCGCCACTGGTTTGCCAGCCCGCGCGCGGCCGTCGGTTATATCGAGCATGCGGCGACAATCGACACGGCCCCCCTTGGAGCGCAACGCTGCATGACCATGCCGGGCGTCACCGCCACGGTGGGGGAGCAGATCGAGGCCCTGCGCGCCGTTGCGGGCGACGCTGCCGTGGCGCTGATCCGCCGCGCGCCCGATCCGGTCGTGGCCGGGATCGTCGCAGGCTGGCCGCGCGATTTTGATACTGCACGCGCCCTGTCGTTGGGCTTTCGTGCAGAGCAAAGCTTTCGGGAGATCATCGAGATCTATCTGGAGGACGAAATGGGCCAACCGGCCCAGAAAAGTGCCTGAGAAACAGGCACCGCCTGCTGTAAAACTGCACAGGCTCACGACCACAATATCTGAACACCTTTGGGAGGAAACCAAATGAAACATACTCTTTTCGCCGTCGCGAGCACCTTTGCCCTGATCGCGGGCACGCAGGCGTTTGCACAGCAATCAATCGTCATCGGCCATGCCCTGTCTCCGACATCGCATTATGGCCTTGGCGCGGACGCCTTTATCGCCAAGCTCGAAGAGCTGTCGGGCGGCGAGATGACCGGCACACAGGCTCCCGCAGGCCAGCTTGGCGGCGAGCGTGACATGATCGAGGGCCTGCAAATCGGCTCGCTCGATGTTGTAATCACCTCCACCGGCCCGCTGGGAAACTTCGTCCCCGAGGTCTATGCCCTCGACCTGCCCTTCCTGTTCCGCGATTATGACCACGCGCGCAAAGTGCTCGATGGTGATATCGGTCAGGAGCTGCTGGCCAAGATCGACGAGAACCAGCTGGTCGGCCTCGCATGGTCCGAAAACGGCTTTCGCCATGTGACCAACTCGCAGCGTCCCGTGCGCACACCCGCCGATCTGGCCGGGCTGAAGTTGCGTACGATGGAAAACAAGGTGCACATGGAGGCGTTTTCGTCCATGGGTGCGGCACCGACGCCGATGGCCTTCCCCGAGCTGTTCGCGGCGTTGCAGCAGGGTGTTGTGGACGGTCAGGAAAACCCTGTGACCGTGATCACCGCCTCGAAATTCTGGGAAGTTCAGGGCCATGTCTCGCTCACCGGTCACGTCTATTCGCCGGTGGCCGTCCTGGCCTCGCCGATCCTGTTTGACGGTCTGACCGAAGAGCAGCAGGGCTGGTTCCGCGAGGCGGCGAAGGCTTCCGCTGTGGCCACACGCGCCGAAGTGAACCGTCTGGAGGATACCGGCGTCGCACTGCTGCGCGAGAACGGGATGGAGGTCATCACCGACATCGACAAAGCGCCGTTCGCTGAACTGGCGGCTCCCGCGTACAAGATCTACACCGACCAGTACGGCCCCGAGTTGGTCGAGCGTATTCAGGCGGTCGAATAATCACTACCGGCAGGCGCGGCACCCCCGCGCCTGCCACCTCCCAATTTTCTGATACATGAGGCCGTGCCATGCGCTATTTCCTGCGTCTCGAAGATTTCACGACCGGCATAGCGCAACGCCTGTCCATCGCTTTTCTCGTCATTGCTGCTGCTCTGGCACTTTATCAAGTGATCACCCGCTTTGCCTTTGGCGCGCCGTCCACGTGGTCGGAGGTGATCACCCGCTCCGCCATGATCTGGTCGGTGTTTCTCGGCGTCGCAGTCGCGTTTCGCCACGGCGCGATGATTTCGGTCGATGTGATCCAGAACGCGCTGCCGCCACGGCTTGGGATCGGCGTGTATCTGGTCGCCAGCGCTGGCTCGCTGATCTTTTTCTCGGTGCTGCTGTGGCAAGGCTATCTGATGACCCTGCGCGTGATGCCGCAAAGCCTTGCTGCGCTTGATATCTCGATTGCATGGGTCTACGCGGCGCTGCCTGTGGGCTCTGGTTTCATCCTGATCGCCGTCGCCGCCTCCATGGTGCGGGCGGTGCAGGGTGACTGGCTCATCGCGCGCAACGCGGAGGACACGGAATGAATACCGCCCTCGGCCTGTCGCTCGCGATCCTTTTTATTCTTGGTGTGCCCATCGCGGTGGCCATCGGTCTGGCCTCCGTCATCGGCATCGAAGCACAGGGCAGTCTGCCGCTGTTGCTGGTCGCACAGCGCATGTTCACCGGCATCGACAGCTTCCCGCTGATGGCGATCCCGTTGTTCATTCTGGCGGGGAATCTCATGTCCGCAGGCGGTATTTCTACCCGTCTGGTGGAGTTGGCCAAATCACTGGTGGGCGGTATTCAGGGCGGTCTGGCCTGTACCTGCGTGCTGACCTGCATGCTGTTCGCCTCCGTTTCCGGTTCCTCCGTGGCGACCACATTCGCCATCGGCGCGATCCTCATTCCGGCGATGGTCAAGCACCACTACCCCAAGCCACTGGCCGCTTCCATTCAGGCGTCTTCCGCCGAGCTGGGCGTGCTGATCCCGCCGTCCATTCCGCTGATCCTCTATGGTGTGTCCACCGATACGTCGATTGGCAAACTGTTTGTCGCGGGTCTCGGGCCCGGACTGGTGGTCGCGCTGTCGCTGATGGCGCTGGTGCTGGTGATCTGCCGCGTGCGCGGCATCGGCAAGGAAGACGGAATGGACCGTGCCTCCCCCGGTGCGGCCCTCAAATCGGCGCTGCCCGCGCTGATGGTGCCGGTCGTCATTCTGGGTGGTATTTATTCAGGCATCTTCACCCCGACCGAGGCCAGCGCAGCCGCCGTTGCCGCCGCGCTGATCGTCGGCATGGGTCTCTACCGCGAGCTGAAATTCCGCGACCTGCCGGAGATTTTGAAAAAGACGATCATCTCGACCTCGGCGATCATGATCATCATTTCCGCTGCGGCGCTGTTCTCCTTCCTGATCACCCGCTCCGGGCTTCCCAATGAAATCGCCGCATGGTTCAAGGATATCTTCGAGAGCCGCATCGCTTTCCTGCTGGCGGTGAACTTCCTGCTGCTGATCGTCGGCATGTTCATCGAGACGTCCGCCGCGATCCTTGTGCTGGCGCCGATCCTGACGCCGATCGCCATGAGCTATGGGGTGGATCCGGTGCACTTTGGCCTGATCATCGTCGTAAATCTTGCGCTGGGTATGATCACTCCACCGTTGGGGGTGAACCTGTTTGCCGCCTGCGCTGTGGCAAACTTGCGGGTGGAAAAAATCATCCCGCAGCTGGTCTGGTTCGTTCTGACGGTCTTTGCCGCGCTGATGGTCATCACGTATGTGCCCGCGATCACGCTGTGGCCCGTTGAATGGGTATTTGGAGAATAGAGTATGCTGATTGATTTTGTAGGCCTCGGCTCGATGGGTCTCGGGATGGCGGTGAGCCTTGTGAAGGCGGGGCATGAGGTGCGCGGATATGATCCTGACGCCGCGCGGGTCGAGATGCTTTGCGCGCAAGGCGGGGCCTCATTTGGCGCAGACAGCGCAAAGGCGGATGCAATCGTCAGTGCCGTGCTGAACGCCGACCAGACGCGGGCGGTTTTGTTCGGAGATCAGGGCAATGCCGCGCGCCTGCGTCCCGGTGGTGTGATCATCTCCTGCGCCACCGTCGCCCCCGCCTTTGCCCGCGAGATGGAGGCACAAGCGGCGGATGCAGGTTATCTCTATCTTGATGCGCCCATTTCCGGCGGTGCGATCAAAGCGGCGGCCGGACAGCTGTCGATCATGGCCGCCGGAACACCGGAGGCTTTTGCAGCGGCAGACCCCGCGCTTGATGCCATGGCCGAGACAGTGCACCGTCTCGGCGATCACGCCGGTCCCGGCTCTGCGATGAAGGCGGTGAACCAGTTGCTCGCGGGCGTGCATATCGCTGCCATGGGCGAAGCGCTGGCATTTGGTGCGTCCCAAGGACTTGATCCCGCGCGGGTGGTCGATGTGGTATCCGTCTCTGCGGGTACGTCGTGGATGTTCGAGAACCGCGCGCCCCATGTCGTGGAGGGCGATTACGCTCCGCGCTCCAAGATCGACATCTGGCTCAAGGATCTGGGCATCGTCACCGACATCGCCCAATCCGCAGGCCTGCCGTTGCCGATCTCATCCAATGCGCTCGCACAATACAGGGCTGCCTCTGCCGCCGGTCTGGGCGACGAGGATGACGCGGCCATCGCAAAATACTTCGCGCGCGCGGGCGGCGTGACCCTGCCGGGAGACACCTGATGCTGCTGGGTTGTATCGGCGACGATTTCACCGGCTCCAGCGATCTGGCGAACACGTTGGCCAAGGCGGGCATGCGCACCGTTCAATACAGCGGCGTGCCGACAGGTCCAGCAGCGGCGGATGTACAGGCCGGAGTCGTCGCGCTCAAATCCCGCTCGATTGATCCGGAAGAGGCTGTACGCCAATCGCTTGCCGCACTTCGCTGGCTTCAGGATCAGGGATGTACGCAGATTTTCTTCAAATATTGCTCGACCTTCGACAGCACGGAAAAGGGCAACATCGGGCCGGTCGCGGATGCGCTGGCGGCGGCGCTGGACGCGCATAAGGTCATCGTCTGCCCCGCATTTCCGGGCGCGGGCAGGTCGATCTATCAAGGCTATCTTTTTGTCAAAGACACGCTGCTTAACGAAAGTGGCATGGAGAACCATCCGCTAACCCCGATGAAAGACGCAAACCTGCGCCGGTTAATGGCGGCGCAATCCGTGCATAAGGTAGGCCATGTGCCGTCCGAGGTTGTCTTTGCCGGTGCCGCAGCGATCGGCGCGCACCTTGAGGCAGAGCACGGCGCAGGCCGCCGCATGATCGTGGTCGATGCGTTGCGCGACGTGGATCTGATGCAGATCGGTGCCGCTGCCAAAGGTTTGCCCCTTGTGACCGGCGGCTCCGGTGTGGCACTGGGCCTGCCCGCGAACTTCGACATAGCACCCGCCCCGGTGCCATGGACGCCCCAGCAGGGCAAGGCGGCCGTACTGTCAGGATCATGCTCGACCGCGACACGCGGCCAGATTGCGCACCACCTCAAGGATCATGCGGGTGTGAGGATTGAACCTGCCGATGTGATCAGCGGCGTACAGACGCCCAAGGACGTGGCCGCATGGCTGGCGCAGACACCCGGCCTGCCCATCGCCTACAGCTCTGCCGATCCAGAAGATGTGGCGCAGATGCAGGCGCGGTTTGGCGCGGATACCGCCGCCCATGCGCTGGAGGACTTCTTTGGCAAAACGGCCGTTTGTCTCGCCGAATTAGGCGTCTCGCGCATCCTGACTGCCGGGGGCGAGACATCGGGTGCGGTGGTAGAAGCGCTGGAGATCCGCACGCTGACCATCGGACCGGAGATCGACCCCGGCGTGCCCGCCTTGCGCGCCAGTGATACACTCGTCCTTGCGCTCAAATCCGGCAATTTCGGCAGTGCCGATTATTTCGCAAAAGCCGCCGCTATTTTGGGGCACGACTGATGACGGACACCGCGCTGCGCGAGCAGATCTGCATGCTGGCGAAATCCATGTTCGACCGCGGGCTGACCGGCGGCAGCACCGGAAACATATCCGCGCGCACTGCGGATGGCGGCCTGCTGGTATCGCCGACGGGGACCAGCTTTGGCAGGCTCGACCCCGCGCGGCTGTCGCATTTCAACGCGCAAGGCACGCTGATCGCGGGCGATCCACCGACCAAGGAGATGCCCCTGCACAGTGCTTTCTACGACACCCGCAGCACGGCGGGCGCGGTGGTGCACCTGCACAGTTGTCATTCCGTGGCCCTGTCGATGCTGCCCGATGTGGACGCGGATAATTTCCTGCCGCCGCTGACCCCTTACGCCATCATGAAACTAGGGCGGGTCAAGCTGTTGCCGTTTTTCATGCCGGGCGATGCCGCCATGGGCGACGCCGTGCGGGGGCTGGCGGGCAAGCGAAGTGCAGTCATGCTGGCCAATCACGGGCCGGTCGTTGCAGGCAAGGATATCGAAGCCGCCTGCAACGCGATTGAAGAGCTGGAGGACACGGCACGCCTTGCGATGATGCTGCGCGGAATGAATGCGCGCGCGCTGTCGCAGGACGACGTCCGGGCGCTGGTGACGAAATTCGATGTAGAGTGGGATGATTGATGAAATTCTCGGCCAACCTGGGTTTTCTGTATACCGACCTGACGCTGCCTGACGCTGTGCATGCAGCCAAGGCTGGCGGGTTTGATGCGGTCGAATGTCACTTTCCCTATGATACCGATCCTGCGGTGCTCAGGGCCGCATTGGCGCAAACCGGCCTGCCGATGCTGGGACTGAACACATGGCCCGGCGACCGCGACGCGGGTGATTTCGGCCTTACCGCACTGCCCGATCGCATGGACGAAGCGCGGGCGGAAATCTCGCGCGCTGTCAGCTATGCTGTGGCCGCAGGCATTGGAGCGGTTCATGTGATGGCAGGACGAACCGATGGCGGTGCGGAGGCCGAGGCGTGTTTTCGAACCAACCTGAGCTATGCCTGCGATCTTGCGGGCGCGGAAGGGATGCAGGTTTTGATCGAACCGATCAACACCCGCGATGTGGCCGGGTATCACCTGTCCGGCACCAACCATGCCGAGCGGATCATCGACGATCTGGCCCGACCCGAACTGAAAATTATGTTCGACTGCTATCATATGCAGATCATGCAGGGCGATCTGGCGACGACCCTCGCGCGCTTGTTGCCGAAAATCGGTCATATCCAGATCGCCGCCGTGCCCGACCGCGCGGAGCCGGATCACGGCGAGGTTGATTATCACTGGCTGCTGACACATCTCGGCACGCTTGGGTATGACGGATATATCGGCGCGGAGTACCGGCCAAAAAGCGGAACAGAGGCGGGGTTGGGTTGGATGGAAGCGATTCAAAACCTGCGTTAGACTTACGGTAAGTACTGAGACGATGCTGAGGGCGGCGTTGATGCAGCGCCATCCGCTGGAGAATGACAGAATTTACAACGCCCGCTCGAGGTTGGCCCGACATCGTCGGGGTTGCGCTTGTTAAGATTATCGGCAAGATGCGTTGACGGCACGGGCGCCGCAGCGTTTAGCGCACTGCACACTTCGCAGCGCGCTAAAACTTTAGCCTTGGCGCCAGCCGATCAATAATAATGAGCCTGTGGAGGGGATATCATGAAAACTACCCTAAGTTTCGCTGTGATGGCAGCGGTTTCGGCAACAATGGCAACGGCGCAAAGCGCGGATTACGCCGATCTGGACCGGACCGGTTGGCCAAGCAGCTTTACCGTCGGCACGGCGTCGCAGGGCGGCACATTCTTCGTCTACGGCTCTGGCTGGGCGAACCTTGTGGGCGAGCAGCTGGGCATTTCCGGTGGCGGCGAAGTGACAGGCGGACCGATGCAGAACATGGCGCTGGTCCACACGGGCGATGCCGCGTTCGGCATGACCACGATGGGTCCCGCACGTGAATCGCTTGAGGGTACAAACCCGATCGCGCCTGGTCTGCAAATGACCAATTCCTGCGCGATGTTCCCGATGTACCAGACGCCGTTTTCGATGGCGGCGCTGACCTCGTCGGGCATCAGCTCGCTCGAGACAATCCCGGACGGCGCGCGCATAGGTTTTGGTCCAGCGGGTTCCACGTCCGACACATATTTCCCTGCTATGCTGGAAAACCTCGGCGTCAACTTTGACCGTCGCAATGGCGGCTGGGACGACCTTGGCGGTCAGCTTCAGGATGGTTTGCTGGATGCGGTCGCTTTCGCGGTCGGCATCCCGACACCAGCGATCAGCCAGATCGAAGTGCAGGCTGACGTCAATTTCATCGACTTCACGGATGAAGAGCGCGCGCAGGTGATCTCGGAATTCCCAGTAGCCGAATATGCGATACCCGCCGCGACCTACTCCACGCTCGACCGCGACATGAAGTCGGTGGCGATGTGGAACTTTGCGATTGCCAACTGCGAGCTGCCCGAGAGCTTTGTCTATGCAGCGACGGACATCGTGATGTCGGACAACGCACGGATGATGAACATCCACGGCTCCGCCAAGGAAACGCTGCCGGAAAACTGGAACAAGAACACAGTGATGATGTGGCACCCCGGTGCGGCACGCTGGTTCCGTGAGAACGCCGGTGCTGAGATCGCCGACGATATGGTTTTCTCCGCAGAGTAACTTTTGACTGCCCCTCCTTCCGGGGCAGTCCTTCGCCGGATCGGATCTAACCTCCGATCCGGCTTTTCTCTTTTTAAATTTAACGAATTCCGGCATGTTTGCCGGTAAACCCGCAGCACGCGGGAACTGGGAGTGCACAATGGCCGGACTGCAAGACGAGACCGAGAAGAACAAACCCGATCTTGAGGCAGGTGGTCTGGCCGAGAGTGGCGGCGTGTTATCCGAGGGTGCCGACGAAGAACCGGTCGAGGCGAACCGTCGGGATTTCTCCGGCTGGCGGATGATTGCGATTGCGTGGGTTGGCGGGCTTTACGCCGCGCTGCACATGGCGGCGCTCAACGGCCTGTCGATCGAGCGTTGGACCGGCGTCGAGATTCCACTGCTACCCACGTTTCCGATGGAGACGTGGAATTTCCGGATCATTCACGTGGCGGGGGCGCTTTTGCTGGGCTTCCTGCTCTATTCCGCCCGTCCCTTTGCGGATGATAAAAATAGCGAATCCCGCGCATTGAACCTGCCCTCCTGGGTTCTGGCCGTACTGGGGCTGGTGTCGCTGGGCGCTGCACTGTCGTTCAGCATCGAGATCGCCAATGGCACCATGTGGAACGGGATGGATGCAGGCATCCGAAGCCGCGAGATATGGTGGTATGGCGTCCCACTCCTTATCGCGACAGGCGGCGGCATCATTCTGAGCTGGTTTCACGCCAAGCAGCGCGATGGCGTTGCGGCACCCGACATTGTGCTGGGGATTTGCGCCGCTGCCGTTGCCGTGTATCTCATCACCATCTACGGCACGCTGATGCGCAACTCCACCGGCACGCCCTTCGCGCCTATCGGTATATCGTTGGCTGCTGTCGCCGGTGTCGCGCTGATCCTCGAGCTGACCCGACGCGTTGCAGGCCTCGCGCTCGTCATTATTTCGGTCGTGTTTCTGGCTTATGTTTTCACCGGTCAACACCTGCCGGGGTTCCTCAATTCGCCCGTCATCACGTGGGAGCGGTTCTTTAGCCAGGTCTACACCGATGCTGGCATCCTCGGGCCGACAACGGCGGTCTCATCGACCTATATCATCCTGTTCATCATCTTCGCCGCGTTCCTGTCCGCCTCCAAAGTCGGTGATTATTTCATCAACTTCGCCTTCGCTGCTGCGGGCCGGTCGCGCGGTGGCCCTGCCAAAGTGTCGATTTTTGCCAGCGGCCTGATGGGAATGATCAACGGCACATCAGCGGGCAACGTGGTTGCCACAGGCTCGCTCACGATCCCGCTGATGAAACGGGTCGGCTACAAGCCCACCACCGCTGGCGCTGTCGAGGCTGCGGCCTCCACCGGTGGGCAGATCATGCCACCGATCATGGGCGCGGGCGCCTTCATCATGGCCGAGGTCACGGGTATTCCGTACACCGAGATCGCCCTCGCCGCGATTATTCCAGCCATTCTCTACTTCGTCTCGATCTACTTCATGGTCGATTTCGAAGCAGCGAAGCTGGGCATGCGCGGCATGCGCTCGGACGAGTTGCCAAAGCTGCGCAACTTGATCAAACAGGCCTATCTGTTCTTCCCGATCATCATCCTGATCGCAGCACTTTTCATGGGCTATTCGGTCATCCGCGCAGGCACGCTTGCGACCCTTTCAGCGGCTGTCGTGTCTTGGCTTACGCCCTACAGGATGGGCTACCGCGAGGTTGGCAAAGCCTTCGAGCTGGCGGGTACTATGGCGATCCAGATCATCATCGTGTGTGCCTGCGCCGGTATCATCGTCGGTGTCATCGCCCTTACGGGAGTTGGGGCGCGGTTCTCCTCGCTGCTGCTGGGCATTGCGGGCGCGTCAGAGTTGGCTGCGCTTTTCTTCGCCATGCTTATCGCGATCCTGCTCGGGATGGGGATGCCGACCACCGCCGCCTACGCCGTGGCGGCAAGTGTCGTGGCGCCCGGCCTGACCAACCTTGGCATCCCGCCGCTTACGGCACATTTCTTCGTGTTTTACTTCGCCGTGGTAAGCTCGATCACGCCGCCGGTGGCACTTGCCAGCTATGCGGCAGCGGGGATATCAGGCGCGAACCCCATGGCCACCTCGGTGGCGTCGTTCAAGATCGGGATCGCGGCCTTCGTGGTGCCCTTTATGTTCTTCTACAATTCGGCACTGCTGATGGACGGCACATGGCCCGAGATCATCCGCGCGGCCATGACTGCAATTGTCGGGGTCTACCTGTTGTCCTCAGCCGTGCAAGGCTGGTTCATGGGAGGGCGCACCGTCTGGTGGCTGCGCATCGCCATTGGCATCGCCGCGCTGTTCATGATCGAAGGCGGGATCCTCACCGACCTCATCGGCGTCGGTGGCGCGGTTGCGGTCTGGGCGGTTCAGAAGTTTATCCGGCCTGATCCGGATACGCCTTTCGACGTGCGCGGTGCCGATTGATCGCGCCGGTCGTTTAAGCAAAAACGCGGCGCTGCGGATGGTATTCATCGCAGCGCCGCGTCTATTTTGGTAAATCGTCTATGATTGCCACAAGCTCCGACAGCGTGGCCCCGACCCGCTCTCTCAGCCCGCTGAAACCTTTTCAACATCATCCACCAGATGGCAGGCAGCCGTGCCTGTCGGTGTCGCCCTTTGCGCCGGGATCTCAACCTTGCACCGGTCGACCGCAATGGGGCATCGGGGATGAAAGGCACAGCCTGAGGGCGGATTGATCGGGTTCGGGATTTCGCCTGTGACAGGCTTGCGACGTCGCCCTGACAGTGCAAGATCCGGCACCGCATCGAGCAACATGCGGGTATAGGGATGCTGCGGCTCCGTGAACAGGCGCTTGCTGTCGGCCACCTCGACCAGACGCCCCAGATAAAGCACGCCGATCCGGTTCGCCATGTGGCGCACCACCGACAGATCATGCGAGATCAGCAGATAGGTCAGTCCGAACTCATCCTGCAAATCCCGCATCAGGTTCAGGATCTGCGCCTGCACCGACACATCGAGCGCCGATGTCGGCTCGTCGCAGACGATGAATTCGGGCTTGGACGACAGCGCGCGGGCGATGGCGATCCGCTGGCGCTGGCCACCCGAAAACTCGTGCGGGAACTTGCCCTGATCGGAGGCCGACAGGCCCACGACCTCAAGCAACCGGGCGACTTCCTTTGTCACATCACTGCCACTCAACAGCCCGAAGGTGCGCATCGGCTCCGCGATGATATCGCCCACACGCCAACGCGGATTAAGGCTGGCGAACGGGTCTTGGAAGATCATCTGCATGCGCTGCCGCACCGCGCGGATCGCTTCGGGGTGGTCCGGGCCAATGCGGTGGCCCGCAATTTCGATCGTACCGCCCGACGGGGCGAGCAGGCCGACGATCATCTTGGCGATCGTCGACTTCCCCGAACCGGATTCGCCCACCAGCGCGAATGTCTCGCCCTTGCGGATCTCGAAGCTGACAGCATCGGTCGCGGTGAGGAATGATTTTTCTTCCCGCTCGATCACGCGGTTGAGCCACGGTTTCGATACGTCGAAATGCCGTGTCAGCCCCTCCACCTTGAGAAAACTATCCGTCATTTTGTGTCTCCTCTTCCACCAGCCAGCAAGCCGCCGCATGACGGGGTGCAACGTCGAGTAGTGGCGGGCGGTCGGTCATACATTTGTCGAACGCGTGTTCGCAGCGAAGGTTGAACGCACACCCCGACGGGATCGCATTGAGCCGGGGCATCGTGCCAGGGATCTGCACCAGCCGGTCGGTGTTCTGCACCAGCGTCGGAATTGAGGCCATCAGCCCGCTGGTATAGGGGTGGCGGGCTTTGAGGATCACATCGCTGACCGGCCCGATCTCGGCCATGCGGCCCGCATAGAGTACCGCGACGCGGTCTGCCGTCTCCGCGATAACACCCATGTCGTGGGTAATAAGCATCACGGCTGCCCCCCGCTCGGCGCAGATTTCCTTGAGCACGTCGATGATCTGGGACTGGACGGACACGTCGAGCGCGGTCGTAGGCTCGTCCGCGATGACCAGTTCAGGCTCTGCCGCCAGTGCCAGTGCGATCACCACACGTTGCCGCATGCCGCCCGAGAAATGGTGCGGGTAATCATCAATCCGCCGCGCGGCCGCCGGAATACCGACGCGGTCAAGCAAACCGACGGCATGGGCGCGGGCCTCCTTTTCGGACATGTCCAGATGCGCACGGATCGTCTCGACCAGCTGGCGTGCAACGGTATAAAGCGGATTGAGGCTGGTCAGGGGATCCTGAAAAACCATGCCGATCCGCTTGCCCCGGATGCGCCGCATGGCTTCGGGCGGCAGATTGTCGATCCGCTCCCCGGCCAGACGGACCTCGCCGCTGACGATGCGCCCCGGCGGTTCGATCAGGCCGATGATTGCGGCGCCAGTGATGGATTTACCGGCACCGGATTCGCCGACCATGCCCAGCACCTCGCCCGGCGCGATATCGAAGGACACGCCGTCGAGCGCGCGCAGCACACCTCGCCGCGTGGGGAATTCGACCACAAGGTCACGGACGGACAGTAAGGGTTCGGTCATGTTCACAGTCTCCTTCAGCGCAGGCGCGGGTTGAGCGCATCGCGCAGCCAGTCGCCCAGCAAATTGACCGCCAGCGCCAGCGCCAGCAACGTCATGGCGGGGAAGAGCAGAATCCACCACTCACCAGAAAACAGATATTGCTGACCGATACGGATCAGTGTGCCAAGGCTGGGCTGTGTGGGCGGCACACCGACGCCCAGAAAGCTCAGCGTGGCCTCGGCGATGATGGCAAGGGCCAGACCGATGGTGCCGATCACCAGCACCGGCCCCATAACGTTTGGCAGGATATGGCGCAGCAGGATACGCACCGGATGCACGCCGATCACACGCGCGGCCTGAACATATTCCTTGCCCTTTTCCACCATGGTTGCGCCGCGCACGACCCGGGCGAACTGTACCCAGTCGGACAGACCAATCGCGATGATCAGCACCCAGATCGCCATGGTTTCCCGCTGCGAGGGCGGAATAAACCCGCGCGCCACGCCAAAGATCAGCAGCGCAATCAGGATCGAAGGGAACGACAGCTGCACATCGGCAATGCGCATCAACAGCGCATCGACCCAGCCCCCGCGATAGCCCGCAAGCAGCCCCGCCGTGATGCCGAGGATCATCGCGAAGAGCACCGCCGAGAACCCGACAAACAGCGAAATCCGAGCACCGTAAAGGATGGTAGAGAGCACATCTCGGCCCTGATTGTCCGCGCCCAGCAGGAAGGTGTTTCCGGTAAAGGCGTTCGGCTCCATCGGGCGGCTGAACCCGTCCATCAGGTTCAGGCTGGAGGGATCATAGGGGTTCGTGGGCGCGATCCATGGTGCAAAAACGGCGGCCAGCACGATCACCAGCGCCACGATGCCCGACACGATCGCCAAGGGCGACTTACGGAAGGAATAGGCAATGTCGCTGTCCCACATGCGGTACAGACGACCGGGGGTTTTGGTCTCACTCATGGCGTTACCTCAATGACGGGCCGCACTGCGTTCGACGCGCAGGCGGGGGTCGACGGCATAATACAGCAGGTCGACGATCAGATTGATGATGACGAAGATCAGCGCGATGAACACCAGATAGGCGGCCATCACAGGCACGTCCACGGCACGCACCGAGTTGATGAACAGCGCGCCGACACCCGGCCACTGGAACACAGTCTCGGTGATAATGGCAAATGCGATGATCGCGCCGAGTTGCAGGCCTGTGATCGTAATCACCGGCACGAGCGTATTTTTGAGCGCATGACCAAAGTTCACGGCCCGGTTCGACAATCCGCGCGCGCGGGCGAATTTAATGTAATCGGTGCGGAGCACTTCGAGCATCTCTGCCCGCACCAGCCGCATGATCAGCGTCATCTGGAACAGCCCCAGCGTGATCGCGGGTAGAATGAGGGATTGGCGGCCCGACGAGGTCAGAAAACCGGTGGTCCAACCGCCGGGCAACTCGACCGTATCGCCGCGCCCGAACGACGGGAGCCACTGTAACTCAACGGCAAAGAGCCAAATGAGCAAAATACCGATCAGAAACGTCGGCAGCGAAACACCGATCAGCGAGACGGCCATGATGCTGGTAGAAATTGTGCCGCGGCGGTTCAGGGCCGTGTAGACCCCCGCCGATACCCCAAACACAAACGCGGCCAATCCCGATATGAACGCAAGCTCCAGCGTGGCGGGCAGACGTTGCAAGATCAGCTCCATCACCGGCTGTTGCAGGCGGTAGGATATGCCGAAATCGCCCTGAATGGCATTGCCGATGAACCGGCCAAACTGGATTACGAAGGGGTCGTTGAGACCCAGCGCCGTACGCAGCGCGTCGCGATCCTCAAGCGAGGTTTCCTGACCGACCATTGCACCGATCGGATCTCCGACAAAGCGGAACAGCGCAAAGGCCACGAGTGCGACGACCAGCATCACAATGGTCGATTGAACGACCCGGCGGATGATAAAGGCAAGCATCAGACCCCCTGACTGTCAGATTGGTAAAGTGGCGGGATAAATAAAAATGACCCGCGCGACAACAGCCGCGCGGGTCGGGTGGATCTGCAAGGATCAGTTATCGAAGGTCAGCGTGATCATGCTCGGCTGGTTTTCGGGATGCACTTCGAGCGAAATGTCATCGCGCATCGCATAGGCCAGCAGCTGGTTGTGGACGTTCAGGATCGGACGGTCTTCCATCACCTGTGCCCAGATTTCCGCAATTACCGCGTCGCGGGCGGCCAGATCGGTCATGGTCGCAAGGGATTCGATCTTTGCGTCCACCTCGTCGTTGGCATAGCGCGAGCCGTTGTAGCTGCCAAAGCCTTCCTCACGCGAGTGCAGCAGGAAGTTGAAGACATAGGCGGAATCGAATGTCGGAACACCCCAGCCCAGCATATAGAAATCAGTCTCCCAGTTCTCGATCAGCGGGAAGTGCAGCGAGCGGGTCTGCGACACCAGATTTGCCTCGATCCCGATGCGGCCCAACATGCCGACATAGGCCTGACAGATCGCTTCGTCGTTGAGGTAACGGTCATTCGGGCAATGCATATCGACCGAGAAACCGTCGGGATAGATCCCGTTCACCAGCTCGGTCGCGCGGTCATAGTCGGGTGCTGCATAGGTATTCAGCGCCTCGGTCCAGCCGTTCACGAAAGGCGGCAGCGGTGCGGCCGATGGCTGCGACTGTCCGCGCATGACCACCTGCTGGATCGCATCACGGTCCAGCGCCAGCGCCATCGCCTCGCGGATCTCTGGGTGCGAGAACGGGTTATCATCGACATTGGCCGAGGCCAGTTTTTCCGAGGTCACATCATAGGCGAAGAAGATGTTGCGGTTCTCGGGGCCGGTCATCACCTTCACACCGTCGGTCTGCTCCAGACGCTGAATGTCCTGCACGGGCACATCCTGTACCACATCCACTTCGCCAGACAGCAGAGCGGCCACGCGGGTCGCTGCTTCGGCGATGGGGGTATAGATGATCTCGGTCACCTGGGGCGCTTCGTCCCAGTGGTTCTCGAAGTATCCCATCACCGTGCGCACTTCGGGATCGCGCGAGACCAGCGAATAGGGGCCGGTACCGTTGGCATTGCGAACGGCAAAGTTTTCCTCGCCCGCCGCGAAGTTCTGCGGATTGACCACGTCATTGGCCTCGGCCCAGCCGCTGTCCATAATGAAGAAGTTGGTCAGGTTCTGGACATAAAGCGGCGACGGACCTTCCATCTGCACATGAACGGTATAGTCGTCGATGGCGGTGGCACCGGTCACAGCTCCGTGCAGCGCGCGGAAGCCCGAGCTTTCGTGTCGCACGCGCTCGAACGAAAATACGACGTCTTCGGCGGTAAAGGCGCTGCCATCGTGAAACGTCACGCCCTCGCGCAGCTTGATCACCCAGATCGACGGATCGTCCTCATGGATGCTCCACTCCGTCGCCAGACGCGGCTGCAACGAGCCATCGGTATCGCGGCGCACCAGCGTCTCGTAGAGATGGTGCAGCAGGGTAGATGTCGGCCCTTCGTTCTGGCTGTGCGGATCGAGTGTCAGGGCATCTGCGACACGCGCCCAGCGTACAGTCTCGGCACTGGCCGTGCTGGCCGTGCTGGCGGTCATCACCAGCGCGATGGCCGAGGTGGCCAGAGCGCTGGTCACGCCGACAGGTTTCATATGAGCGAGTAGATTCATTGGTCGTCTCCCGGTTGTTTTTTTATACGGCTTGTTGGTGTATTCATCATAAAAAATGGATGAAAGGATTTCCAGAGCCATCGTAACGTTAGCTGTTCCCGCAGCAAGATCTAAATGAGGGCGGTGCACATACCCGGTCCGGTGATCACCCATGAGACCCGCCGATCTTACGTGGCCCTTGACTGCGGGGCCGACCAACAGAGGTCCGTCAAATTAATTTTTTTGATAGCGATTTTCCAATACAGCCTCCGCGCGAAATCTTTCGTAAATTTCAGAGCGGCGGGCCGAGAAACACCTAAATTCGCGCGATTTGAACGTCATCGATATGGACATTCCGGCCAGGAAACATTTAGCTTTCCCGGTTGGTCGTCGTGACCGTCATACCGGCCGTCCACAGAATGGCAGCCGGTGTATATTTTTCGGGAGGTTAAAATGGATCGTCGTTCCTTTATCAAAACAGCAGGCATCGCCGGTGTCGGTGCAACTGCCACCAGTCTGGCCGCACCAGCGCTGGCGCAGGGCAATATCACATGGCGCATGGTCACCACATGGCCAAAGAATTTTCCCGGTCTGGGCGTCGGCGCACAGCGTCTCGCGGACCGTATCACAGCCGCTTCCGGTGGCCGTCTGACCGTTCAGGTCTATTCCGCGGGCGAGCTGGTGCCGCCATTGCAATCGCTGGACGCGGTCATCGACGGTACAGCCGAGATGAGCCACGGCGCCGCCTACTACTGGCAGAACAAATCGACCGCGCTGTCGTTCTTTACCGGCGTGCCTTTCGGCATGACCTCGCGCGAGCTGACGGCATGGCTGCGCTATATGGGCGGTCAGGAGCTGTGGGACGAGGTCTATGACCAGTTCGGTGTTCAGGGCTTCGTCTCGGGCGATACCGGCACGCAGGCGGGCGGCTGGTTCAAGAATGAGCTGACGAGCCTTGACGATCTGCAAGGTTTGCGCTTCCGCACGCCGGGCCTCGGTGGCCGTGTCTGGGAAAAACTGGGCGCAACCGTGACCAACATGGCTGCGGGCGAGATCTTTCAGGCGTTGCAGTCCGGCACGCTGGATGCTGCCGAATTCGTCGGCCCCTACAACGATCTGGCACTTGGCTTCCACCAAGTCGCCAAGAACTACTATCTGTCGTCCTTCGTGGAGCCGGGTCTGGCGACTGAAATCGTCGTGGACAAAGCCAAGTATCAGGCGCTGCCCGACGATTTGCAGGCGATCATCCGTGATGTGAGCCAGGCCGAGTACGACATGGTCGCTTCCGACTTTGCCGCGAACGATCCACGCGCGTTGCAGACGCTGATCAACGATCACGGCGTTCAGGTGCGCCAGTTCCCTGATGATATCTGGCAAGCGGGCGCAACTGCGGCAGGCGAAGTACTGACGGAAATCCGCGACTCCGGTGACGAGATGACCAAGAAAGTGGCTGAAAGCTTTGTCAGCAGTCTAGCCGTTCTGCGTCAGCGGACCCAGCAGATCGACAGCCCCTATATTCAGGCGCGCGAGAAGTTTTACGCCGGTCTTGAGTGAGCGACCTCACCGACTAGAAAGGGGGGCCGGTGCGAACCGGCCCCCCTTTTTTTATCCTGCAATCAGACGCGGGAGCCAGGTCACGATCTGCGGAAAGGCAAACAGAATTGAAATTGCGATCACCTGCAAGAAGACAAAGGGAATGACCCCCTTGTAGATCGCCGAGGTCGGCAGATGGTCAGGTGCGACCCCGCGCAGATAGAACAGCGCAAAGCCGAAAGGCGGCGTCAGGAATGAGGTCTGGAGGTTCACACCCACGATCACGCCCAGCCAGACCGGATCAACATCCAGCGCCAGCAGCACGGGCGCGGTGATTGGGATCACGATGAAAATGATCTCGAAGGTGTCGAGGATAAAACCCAGCACAAACATGATTAGCATCACCACGGCCACAGCCGTCAGCGCACCGCCCGGCAGGCTGGTCAGGAATTCATGCACCAGATTATCGCCACCCATCAGACGGAACACGATCGAGAATACCGACGCGCCGAGCAAGATGATGAACACCATCGAGGTGATCGTCGCTGCCGTGACGGTCGTCTGCCGCAAAATGCTGAAGGACAGACGCCAGCGCAACGCGGCCAGTATCATCGCACCGACCGCGCCCACAGACGCAGCTTCTGTCGGGGTTGCGATCCCGCCGAGGATCGAGCCGAGGACCGACAGGATCAGCAGCATGGGGGGCACCAGCGACACCATGACCTCGCGCAGCAAATCTTTCTTTTCCTCGGGCGGCACGGGAGTGGCGGGGCAGCTTGCGGGATCGGTGATCGCTTTGAAAATCGTGTAGAGCAGGTACAGACCCACCAGCATAAAGCCCGGCAGCAAGGCGCCCGCGAACAGATCACCCACGGAAACCGGAGTGGGAGCAAAGTTGCCCTTGGCCATCTGGACCTGAGAGTTGATGCCCGAAAGCATATCGCCCATGAAGATCAGAACCGTCGAGGGCGGAATGATCTGGCCCAGCGTGCCGCTGGCGCAGATGACACCGGTGGCGAGCTTTGGATCATATCCCGCGCGCAGCATCGCGGGCAGCGAGATGAGGCCCATGGTAACCACAGTCGCCCCGACAACGCCGGTGGACGCGGCCAGCATGGCGCCGACGATGATCACCGACATACCCAACCCGCCGCGCAGGTTGCCAAAGAGCTTGGCCATCGTCAGCAGCAACTGCTCGGCGATGTTGGACCGCTCCAGCATCACCCCCATGAAGATGAACAGCGGCACGGCGACCAGCACCTCGCTGGTCATAAACCCGATATAGCGGTTGGGCAAAGCGCCGAAATTCGACGGGTCAAAAACACCTAGCGCCATGCCGACAGCGCCGAACATCAACGACACACCCGCCAGCGTAAACGCCACCGGAAAACCGATCAGCAAAAAGCCGATGATGCCGAAAAACATGAGACCGGCGAGGATCTCTCCAATCAGAATCGGATCCATCAGGCGACTCCCTCGTCGTCGGGCAGGTTGGTGGCGTTTTCATAGCGCTGCGACGCAGGCAGCAGATCGGACCGCCCCCCGAGCACCACGATAGAGCGCATAATCATTGCAACACCCTGCAATGCGAGAAGCACGACAAACGCGATGATAAAGCTTTTCAGGATATAAAGCCCCGGCATCCCGCCGACGTTTGCCGACCCTTCCGTAAAGCTCCAGGAGCGGGTGACGAAGGGCATCGAATATATATAAACGATGGCGCAAAACGGCATCAGAAAAAACACACAGCCGATCAGATCGACGATCGCCTTGGTCTCGGGCTTGGCCGGTCTGTAAAAAATATCGACGCGCACGTGATCATTCCGCATCAGCGCGAAACCTGCAACAGCCGTAAACATCGCGCCGTTCAGCCAGACGTACAGGTCCTGCATCCAGACGAACGAGGTGGCGAAAACATATCGCTGCACCACGACGGTGAAGCAGACGACGACAATTCCCAGCGACAACCACGAGAACAAATGCCCGATCAGTGCATTCACCCCGCAGATCGCCCGGACCCCAAATGCCAATGCGCGCATATTCTCCCCTCCCCGTGTTATTATTACCGTATCGCTTGCCACGAAACGGCAATCTGCGCAACACGGCTCATGGGGTCAGCGGCGCAAAAGGTGGGGCGCTTGGCGTCCTTCCGCGACAGAGTTGGCGCGCGCGCGGCTAGGATCCGCGCATCCCTATCATCGACCATGCGCAACATCCGCTTTCCCGAAGGATTGCACCCCTTCGGGAAAGCTTTTGCCGGATCTCCCTGCCCGGTGTCATCTCACAGACAGGCGGCCAGGTTCGATGCCAGATTGCGGATCAACTGAGGATACAGTGTAGCACCTTTCTCCAGATCAGCGCCCAGCGGGTCCAGAACGGCGGTTTTCGCCTCGGTCCCGTCCAGAACCGTGGCAACGAGGCCCGCATTAAACTGCGGCTCGGCAAGCACGCAATCAATTCCTTCCTCAGCGATCCGCGACCGGATTTCGGCGATACGCGCCGGGCTCGGGTCGGAGGCGTCGCTGACGGAAATCGCCCCTGCTGCGGGAAAATCGAAGGCAGTCTCGAAATATTGATACGCATCGTGGAACACCACGAACCGTCCGCCCCGAACAGGCTCCAGCATCGCAGAAACATCGGTGATGACGGTATCCATCTCTGCCCGCCCGGCGGCGGCATTGGCAAAATACGCTCCGGCGTTTTCTGGATCAGCCGCAGACAGCTGGGCCGCGATCACATTGAGCCAGTTCGATGCGTTCTGCGGCGAGAGCCATGCGTGGGAGTCGTGCTTGCCATGGGCATGGCCCGCGTGCGCCTCATGGTCGCTATGGGAAGCGTGGTCATGTTCGCCCTCGGCTTGTTTCTCTTCCGCGTGATTGTGGTCGTGCTCGTCCGCGGCATGGCCCTCGTGCGCTGCCTCGTCGTGCGCCGCCTCGTCATGCTCCTCTGCGCCATGTGCGTGCTTCTCGAACAATGCGCCCTCCCGAAAATCCAGCACCGTCGTTCCGTCCGTCTCCATCAGCTCGGTGACCGATGCGTTGGCGGAAAGCGTCTCCACCGCATTTACCAGCCAGGGCGACAGATCTGCACTGACCCAAAAGACCACGTCGGCCTCCTGCAATGCGGCGGCCTCGGAGGGGCGCAGCGCGTATTCATGGGGGCTGGCACCGGGCTGAACAATCAGGTCAGGCGTGCCCACACCCTCCATCACCCGCGCCACCAATGAATGTACCGGGGCGATATCGACAGCGACGCGGGGCACTTCCGCAATGGCGGTCCCTCCCATCAATATAGCGGCGACAGAAACGGGCAGGAGCATTCTGGACATCACGTTCTCCATGTGATTATACAACATTTGGTCGCTCATAGTAGAAATGTAATAACATGACAAGTGGTTCTCCGAAAAATTCTCAGGATATGACGACGCCCGTTGGCTTTGCGCACCACGATCACGCCAGTTGCGTCTCCGAGGGCTTGTCGGCGGCCGAGGCTCATTGCGCAAATGACGGCCTGCGTTTTACGCCGGTGCGCCGCAAGGTGCTGGAGATTTTGTTACAAGAGCATCGCGCGCTCGGTGCTTATGTTATTCTGGACCGGCTGCGCGACGAGGGGTTTGGCTCCCAGCCGCCGGTCGCATACCGCGCGCTTGAGTTTCTGGTGGCCAACGGCCTCGCGCATAAAATCGAGCGGCTCAATGCATTCATCGCCTGCGCCCATCCCGGAGAGACCCACGCGCCGGCGTTCATGATCTGCCGGTTGTGCGATTCCGTGGCAGAAGCGGTGTCAGGCTCTGCGCGCGGGGGATTGGGTGATGCCGCAAGGGCAACCGGCTTCCGGATCGAGCGCACCGTGGTCGAAGCCGAAGGCCTGTGCCCCGCATGTGTCGACAAAGCCCCTGAAAAGGAACCTGCATGAGTCTCTTTAAGGTAGAGAAGCTGAGTATCGGCTACGGCGCGAAAACGGTGCTGTCGAATGTGTCGTTGACAGTGGAGCCGGGCGAGATCGTCACGATCGTCGGCCCCAACGGTTCCGGCAAGACCAGCCTGCTGCGCGCCATCATCGGAGCGGTCAAACCGTCGTCTGGTCGGGTGACGCGCGGCGCCGGCCTACGTTTGGGCTATGTGCCGCAGCAGTTGCACATTGATCCTACTCTGCCGATGACGGTTGCGCGGTTCCTGTCGCTGCCGCGCAGCGTGCCCGCCACCAGTATTACTGAGGCACTCCACCAGGCGGGCGTGCCGGATTTATCAGGCGCGCAGATGTCACAGCTGTCGGGCGGGCAATTCCAGCGCGTGCTGCTGGCCCGCGCGCTGATCGGAAAGCCCCAGCTTTTGCTATTGGATGAGGCGACACAAGGGCTGGACCAGCCCGGCTCGGCCTCGTTTTACCGCCAGATCGAAAAAGTGCGCAGCGACACCGGCTGTGCCGTTTTGATGATCAGCCATGAACTGCACGTCGTGATGAGCGCGTCTGACCGCGTGATCTGTCTCAACGGGCACGTCTGCTGCGAAGGCACGCCTGAGGTCGTCGCGTCGGCTCCTGAATACCGCGCGTTGTTCGGATCGGGAACGATGGGCGCGCTGGCGCTCTACCGCCATGACCATGATCACGGGCACGACCACGCGCATCATCCCCACGACCACGACACAAGGAATGCCGCAGAATGATCCTGGATGACTTCATGGTCCGTGCCACGCTTGCCGGGATCGGCGTAGCGCTTGCGGCGGCTCCGTTAGGCTGTTTCGTCGTTTGGCGGCGTATGGCGTACTTTGGCGATGCCACTGCGCACGCGGCGATTCTGGGGGTCGCGCTGTCGCTCGCGCTGTCGATATCGGTGTTCGCCGGCGCGCTGGTGATCGCCCTGCTGATGGCACTGACAGTGAACCTGCTGACCGGGCGCGGCTATGCGATGGACACGCTTCTTGGGGTGCTGGCGCACTCGGCGCTGGCCTTCGGGCTGGTGGCGGTGTCGTTTCTGTCGGGCATCCGGATCGATCTGATGGCCTATCTGTTCGGTGACATTCTGGCCGTGTCGCGCATGGACATCGGCATCATCTGGGCGGGGGCCGCACTGGTTGTTGCGCTGATCGGATGGCGCTGGTCGGCGCTGTTGACCGCCACGCTGAACGAAGATCTGGCCTATGCCAGCGGCATCGACCCCAAGCGCGAACAGCTGGTACTGACCTTCGCACTGGCGATCACCGTGGCCGTCGCGATCAAGGTCGTGGGGGTCCTGCTTATTGCCGCAATGCTGATCATACCTGCCGCCGCTGCCCGACCGATGAGCCGGACACCGGAAGGCATGGCACTGGTCGCGGCGGGCATCGGCTCGGTCTCGGTCCTTGTCGGGTTGCGGGCGGCCTATGTCCTCGACACTCCGGCGGGGCCTTCGATCGTTTGCGTCGCGGCCCTGATATTTGCCGCAATGAGCATTGCCAGTGGCCTGCGGTCAGCGATCCAATGACGAACTGGGGTGCCAACCCCTCCGGTAAAAACCAGAAAATTTTATTTTCCGCGTGTAAACTTACACAAACCCGGCTACGCATAGGTTGGTGATAATAAAAACCCGGCGTCAGGAGTCCCCATGAAACCGCGCATTAATACGATGGAAGAGCTGTCAGTCGCCATCGGCGTGTCCCGCCCCACCCTGTCTCGATTTTTCCAGAAACCTGAGCTTCTTAAAAAATCCACCGTCGCACGGATCGAAGCGGGGCTGGCGCGGGTCGAGTACGTGCCAAACTTCTTTGCCACGCGCCTGAACCGCAAGACGACGGGCATCATCGGCGTCATCATCCCCTATCTCAATGATCTGTTCTTTACCAAGCTCTTGCAGTCGGTAGAGGTGGCCGCGATGGAGGCGGGACTGACGGTGATCACCCAATGCTCGCACTCCGATCCGCTGATCGAGGCGCGCGCGGCCGAGACCTTCATGTCGATGAATGTGGATGGCGCGCTGGTGGCGCCGCTGGGAGACCACAGCAACCAGTCGGTGCATTTACGCCTGAACTCTCGCATGCCTTTCGTGCTGATGGATTCACGGCCCAAGTCGATGCCGAACGTTGATTTTGTTGGCACAAACCATCGGCAAAGCACTGGTTTAATTACTCAATACCTATGCCGCGTCGGCAGGCCACCGGTGTTTCTGGCGATGCCGCGCGTGAATTTCAACGCGATGGAACGGGAGCGGGCCTATATCGCGCAGATGCAAGAGTTGGGTTTCGAGCCGGAGATCATCGGCACCGATCTGATGCAGGAGGGATGGCATTTCGAAGAGCATGGCGAGGCCGTGTTGAGCGCGGAATTTGCGCAGGGTCGCATGATGGACCGCTCGGTCTTGTGCGCCAATGACAGGGTCGCAATCGGGGCCCTGCGCGCTGCGGCGCAATACGGGCTGACCCCGTCCCGCGGCGGAAAAGGCGGGCTGCGCATTGCCGGACATGACGATTATCCACTTTGCCCGCATCTCAATCCATCCCTCACGACAGTAGCCCAGAACACCGACGCTATTGGCCGCAAGGCGGTCTCGCGGCTCCTGCAACTGATCGGTGGCGAGGTCGTCAATGAGGAGCCGGAAATCACGCTTTTTGACGGCGATCTCAAGCTGCGTGAATCGGCCTAGTGCCTTTAATTGCCGCGCTGCGGCACAAATTGCCCTAAAAATAAGCTTGACTAGAATCATTTACGTCCCGCAACTTTACGCATGTAAAAAGGGAGGACGGAATTTGTCTATCAAGAGAACGCTTCTGACCACTGCGGTCAGCACGTGCATGACGGCAGGTATCGCTGCCGCGCAGGATGCCACCACCATCACCATCGCAACCGTAAACAACGGCGACATGATCCGCATGCAGGGTCTGACCGCCGACTTCAACGAGAAGCACCCCGATATCAATGTCGAGTGGGTCACTCTGGAAGAGAACGTTCTGCGCCAGAATGTGACGACCGATATCTCCACCGGCGGTGGCGCCTATGACGTCATGACCATCGGCACGTACGAAGTGCCGATCTGGGGCAACAACGGCTGGCTGGTCTCATTGGACGAAGGCATGGCAGAAGACTGGAACGCAGACGATCTGCTGCCCGCGATCGCAGGCGGCCTGACCGTCGATGGCAGCCTTTACGCAGCGCCCTTCTATGGCGAATCCTCCATGGTGATGTACCGCACCGATCTGATGGAAAAGGCGGGCCTCGAGATGCCCGACGCGCCCACGTGGGAGTTCATCCGCGAAGCGGCCGCCGCCATGACCGACCGCGACAACGAGATCAACGGCATCTGCGCACGCGGCAAGGCGGGCTGGGGCGAGAACATGGCGTTTCTCACGGCGATGTCCAACTCGTTCGGCGCGCGCTGGTTCGACGAGGATTGGACCGCACAGTTCGACAGTGAGGCATGGTCGAACACCATCAATTTCTACCTCGATTTGATGAACGAGAGTGGCCCCAACGGGGCGGCGAACAACGGCTTCAACGAAAACCTGACACTGTTCCAGCAGGGCAAATGCGGCATGTGGATCGACGCCACAGTTGCAGCTTCCTTTGTGACCGGTGCGGATTCGACCGTAGCCGACAGCGTGGGCTTTGCACTGGCTCCCGATAACGGCCTCGGCCCGCGCGGCAACTGGCTGTGGGCGTGGTCGCTGGCCATCCCGACATCTTCCGAAAATCAGGAAGCGGCAAAAACCTTTGTAAGCTGGGCCACGAGCCAGTCCTACACCGAGCTGGTCGCGGCGAATGAAGGCTGGGCCAACGTACCCCCCGGCACGCGCACATCGCTTTATGAGAACGACGAGTATCTCGCGGCGGCTCCCTTCGCACAGAAGACGCTAGAGTCGATCCTGTCGGCAGATCCGAATGCACCCACGGTCGATCCAGTGCCCTATACGGGTGTACAATTCGTCGCGATCCCCGAATTTGCGGGCATCGCAAATCAGGTCGGTCAGCAGTTCTCGGACGCGCTGGCGGGCAACCAGACTGCCGAGCAGGCATTGGCCGCAGCTCAAGAGCTGACAATCGAAGAAATGGAAGCCGCAGGCTACTAAACCCGCAGTTTCGCAGGCGGCGTATCGCGCGCCGCCTGCACCTTGATTTCCACCCGCACCCAACATTTCCGTAAGCTCTGCCAGAGCTTTCGCAAGCGTCCCGCTGCGTTTGATCCACCCCGACGACAGGAGCCTTGTCATGGCAACAGCACACTCCCGATCCGCAGCGCGCCTGATGGTTGCGCCCGCCGTGTTCGTCCTACTGGTGTGGATGCTGATCCCGCTGTGTATGACGCTGTATTTTTCTTTTGCCGATTATCGCCCCATGCGCGGCATCTTCGACGCGTGGATCGGGTTCAAGAATTACGAGAACTTCCTGACGTCCTCCTCGTTTCGCAGCGCGCTGCTTACGACGCTTGGCATGGTCGCCGGGATCCTGACGATCACCATCACCGGGGGCGTCTTGCTGGCGCTGCTTCTGGACCGCCCGATGTTTGGCCAGGGCATCGTGCGCATCCTTGTGATCGCGCCCTTCTTTGTCATGCCGACCGTCTCCGCACTGGTCTGGAAGAACATGTTTTTCAACGTGGATAACGGCCTGTTCTCCTATCTCTACAAGGCCATCGGCCTGCAACCGTTCGATTTTCTCAGTCAGGCGCCTCTGTTTTCGATTATCGTGATCGTCGCGTGGCAATGGCTGCCCTTTGCCACGCTGATCCTGCTGACGGCAGTACAATCACTCGACAGCGAACAGCTGGAAGCGGCGGAGATGGACGGCGCACCCGCCCTCTCGCGGTTCCGCTTTATCATCCTGCCGCATCTGAGCCGCGCGATCACCGTGGTGATCCTGATCCAGACGATTTTCCTGCTGTCCATTTTCGCGGAGATTTTCGTGACCACCAATGGCGCCTTCGGCACCCGCACGCTCACCTATCTGGTCTACCAGCGCGTGCTGGAAAGCCAGAACATCGGTCTGGGATCTGCGGGCGGTATCATCGCCGTCATATTCGCCAATATCATCGCGATCTTCCTGATGCGGATCGTCGGCAAGAATCTCGATAGCTGAGGGAGCGATACCAATGGCACGCGCAATCACCACCCGAAAAAAGATCATGTGGACCGCCCTAGCATGGGGCTTTGGCCTCCTGCTTTTCTTTCCGATCCTGTGGACCTTTCTGACCTCGTTCAAGACCGAGGCTGCCGCGATCTCCGATCCGCCGGTCTGGCTGTTCTTTGACTGGACTCTCGAAAACTACACCGCCGTTCAGGAGCGCTCGAACTATCCCAAGGCGCTGATGAATTCGGTCATCATCGCCGTCGGCTCCACCCTGCTGGGCATCGTGATCGCAGTGCCTGCGGCATGGGCGATGGCCTTTGTCCCCGGACGACGGACCAAGGATCTGCTGCTGTGGATGCTCTCCACCAAGATGCTGCCAGCCGTCGGCGTGCTTTATCCGCTGGTGCTGCTGGCGAAATGGCTGGGCGTGATGGACAGCCGCATCCTGCTGATCGTGGTGCTGATGCTGATCAACCTGCCGATCATCGTCTGGATGCTCTATACTTACTTCAAAGAAATCCCCGGCGAGATCCTAGAGGCGGCGCGGATGGACGGGGCGGGCCTGCGCTCGGAGATCATCTATGTGCTGACACCCATGGCCCTGCCCGGCATCGCGTCGACCATCCTGCTCAACATAATCCTCGCGTGGAACGAGGCATTCTGGACGATCCTGCTGACCACGGTCAACGCAGCCCCGCTCACCAGTTTCATCGCCAGCTTTTCGGCCCCCGAGGGGCTGTTCTACGCGAAACTCTCGGCCGCCTCGATGCTGGCCATCGCACCCATCCTCGTCATGGGCTGGTTCTCACAAAAACAGCTCGTGCGCGGGCTGACATTCGGAGCGGTAAAATAATGCGCTTCCTGAATCACAAAACAAACATGCATTGCGCAACTTCTACCCTAATAGCGTTGTGCAATTCCTCAGAACAGGACAGCGCATAATGGGACAGATCAATCTCAAACAGGTCACCAAAAGCTTTGGCGACACCCAAGTCATTCCACCCCTGGATCTGGACATCAACGAAGGCGAGTTCGTGGTGTTCGTGGGCCCGTCGGGCTGCGGTAAATCCACCCTGCTGCGTCTGATTGCGGGGTTGGAGGATACCACCTCCGGCACCATCAGCATCGACGGACAGGACGCGACCACCCTGCCACCCGCCAAGCGCGGACTGGCGATGGTGTTCCAGTCCTACGCGCTTTATCCGCACATGAGCGTGCGCAAGAATATCGCCTTTCCGATGCGGATGGCGGGCCTCGACGAGGAAACGCAAAAGGCCAAAATTGAAGCCGCGGCCAAGGCGCTCAACCTCACCGACTATCTGGACCGCAAGCCCGGACAGCTTTCGGGCGGCCAGCGCCAGCGTGTGGCCATCGGGCGCGCTATCGTGCGCGAGCCTTCAGCGTTTCTGTTCGACGAGCCGCTTTCGAACCTTGATGCCGCGCTGCGCGTCGGTATGCGGCTGGAGATATCCGAGCTGCACAAAAAGCTTGAAACCACGATGGTCTATGTCACCCACGACCAGGTCGAGGCGATGACGATGGCCGACAAGATCGTGGTGCTTCAGGCGGGCGTGATCGAACAGGTCGGCTCCCCGCTGGAGCTGTACCACAGCCCGCGCAACAAATTCGTCGCAGGGTTTATCGGCTCACCCAAGATGAACCTGATCGAAGGGCCGGAAGCCGCCAAACACGACGCCACAACCATCGGCATCCGGCCCGAGCACATGAACGTGTCCAAGACCGAGGGTCTGTGGAAGGGCCGTGTCGGCGTGGCCGAACATTTGGGATCGGATACCTTCATCCACGTGCATGACACGGGTCTGCTGGACATGATGACGGTGCGGATCACCGGCGACATCGAGGCGCGGCATGGCGATACGCTTTATCTCACGCCCAACGCCGAGATGATCCACCGCTTTGACGCGGACGGGCTGCGCATCGCATGAAACGACTGGACGGAAAATCGGCGCTGATCACCGGTGCTGCGCGTGGGCTTGGCCGGGCTTTTGCCGCGCGGTATGTCGCCGAAGGCGCGCGCGTGTGCATCGCCGATATTGACCATGACGGCGCGCAACACGCCGCGCGGGAATTGGGCGATGCCGCCTATGCCGCACATCTCGATGTGACATCACAGGACAGCATTGAGGCGGCCATCGCAGCCGTGGTCGCGCAGGCGGGCAAACTTGATATTCTGGTCAACAACGCGGCGCTGTTCGACGCCGCACAAACCGTCGATATTTCGCGCGACGGCTTTGACAGGCTGATGGCGGTGAACGTGGCAGGCACGCTTTTCACCATGCAGGCCGCCGCAAAGCAGATGATCGCCCAAGGTCACGGCGGCAAAATCATCAACATGGCCTCGCAGGCAGGCCGTCGTGGCGAGCCGCTGGTACTGGTCTATTGCGCGACTAAGGCGGCGGTGATCTCGATGACCCAATCGGCAGGGCTCAACCTGATCGGGCACGGAATCAACGTAAATGCCATCGCGCCCGGTGTGGTCGAGGGCGCCCATTGGGATCACGTGGATGCGATGTTTGCCACACTTGAGGGCAAAAAACCGGGCCAGAAGAAAGCCGAGGTCGCCGCAGGCGTGCCCGCAGGCCGCTTTGCCCGCCCCGAAGACCTCACGGGAATGGCGGTTTTCCTCGCCTCACCCGAATCTGATTACATCGTGTCGCAGACGTATAACGTCGACGGCGGCCAGTGGATGAGTTGATGAACCTGAGTTTGAATACCCTGTCACATCTTCCGGATTGTGTACGCACCCCCACTTATGCCCGCAGCGATCTGTCGCCGGGCATTGTGCACATCGGTCTTGGCAATTTTCACCGGGCCCATCAGGCATGGTATCTGCACCGCCTGTTCGACACGGGCGCGGACCACGATTGGGCGATCATTGGCGCGGGCGTCCGCGCGGGCGATGCCGCCCAGCGCGACAGGCTGCTGGCGCAGGATTACCTGACCACCCTGATCGAGCTGGACCCTTCGGGTAAATCCGCCGAGGTCACCGGCGCGATGATTGATTTCGTGCCGGTGGAGGAAGGCAACGCCGCTCTGATCCGGCAAATCGCCGCGCCCGCCATCCGGATCGTGTCGCTGACGGTGACCGAAGGCGGATATTTCATCGATCCGGCCACTGGCGGGTTTGACGCAGCGCACCCGGATATCAGGCACGATGCCGCGCACCCGGAAACGCCGCGCACGGCCTTTGGCGCGATGATCGCGGCGCTAAAGCTGCGGCGCGAGGCGGGGACCGGTCCTTTCACCTGCATGAGCTGCGACAATCTTCAGGGCAACGGCCGCGTCCTGCGCCAGACCGTTGTGTCGCTCGCCCGTCTCTCCGATGCCGCACTTGCCGACTGGATCGAGGCACAGTGCAGCTTTCCAAACTCGATGGTCGATTGCATCGTTCCCGCGACCGGCCCCTCCGAGATCGCGCTGGCGCAATCCTTTGGCATCGCGGACGCGGCACCTGTCACGCACGAGAACTTCCGCCAATGGGTGCTGGAGGATGCGTTTTGCGCGGGCCGCCCCGAGTGGGCGCGCGTGGGCGTGACCTTCTCTGACCGTGTCCACGATTTCGAGACGATGAAGATCCGCCTTCTCAACGGGGGGCACCAGATCATCGCGGGCGCGGGGGAGCTGCTGGGCCATGCGACCATCGCCCAAACGATGGCCGATCCCGACATCAACGCCTTGCTGCGCAAGGTCGCGGCGGAGGAGATCGTGCCGCATGTGGCGCCCGTGCCGGGATGTACGCCGCAACAATACCTCGATCTGATCGCGGGTCGTTTCGCCAATGACCAGATCGCCGATACCACCCGCCGCGTCGCCTTTGACGGATCGAGCCGCCAAACCGGTTTCATCCTGCCTTCCGTGCGCAACGGGCTCGCCTCCGGTGACCCTGTCGCGGGTCTTGCCCTCGTTTCGGCGATCTGGGCGCGCTATTGCGCAGGCACCCGGGAGGATGGCAGCACCATCGCGCCGAACGATCCCAATTGGGAAGTGCTGTCAGCCACTGCACAAACGGCGCAAACCGCGCCCGCCCTATGGCTCGCGATGCGCACGCTCTACGGTGATCTGGGCGACACCCCCCGCTTTGCCGAGGCCTTCGTGCGCTGGCTTGAAACGATCTACCGCGATGGCGTCCGCGCCACGATCCGGCACTACATCGCGCGATGAGCTTTCTCGGAATAGATATCGGGACGTCCGGTCTGCGAGTGCTGCTGATGGACGAGACCGGGCAGCCTGTCGGCGTCGCAGAGCAGCGCTATGCCACCACCCATCCCAGCGCCGGTTGGTCAGAACAGGATCCCGCAGACTGGATCACCGCGCTGGAAGCGGCTGTGACACAGCTGCGCGACGACTATCCGGCCTTTGCAAATATAAAGGGCATCGGCGTCGCGGGGCACATGCACGGGGCGGTGGTATTGGACGCCAGCGACAAGGTGCTGCGCCCCTGCATCATGTGGAATGATACTCGCAGCCACGCGGAAGCCACCAGAATGGACACGCAGCCCGAGTTCAGGCGATTGAGCGGCAACATCGTTTTCTCAGGCTTCACCGCCCCCAAGCTCGAATGGCTGCGCGCGCATGAGCCTGATATTCATGCCAGAGCCGCAAAGGTGCTGCTGCCAGCGGCCTATCTAAACCTCTATCTGACAGGGGAGCATGTCTGCGATATGTCCGACGCTTCCGGCACGGCGTGGCTGGATCTGGCCGCGCGTGCGTGGTCTGCACCGCTGTTGCAGGGCGGCCAGATGACGGCGGACCAGATGCCAAAACTGGTCGAAGGATCAGCACCCGCTGGTCTGGTGCGCGCCGATCTCGCGGCGCGTTGGGGCATCAGGACGCCCGTTGCCGTTGCGGGAGGTGCGGGGGATAACGCCGCCGCCGCCTGCGGTCTGGGTGCCATGGACGAGGGAGCGGGCTTTGTCTCTTTTGGGACTTCCGGTGTGCTTCTCATGGCGCGACGCGGTTGCCATCCTGCGCCCGAAACGGCGCTGCATACATTTTGCCATGCGGTCCCCGAACGGTGGTATCAAATGGGCGTGATGCTGGCGGCGACTGACTGCCTCAACTGGCTCTCCACGATCACTGGTGTACCGCCGCAAAGCCTCACGACCGCGCTGGGTGACCAGATTGCGGCGCCCGGCCCCGTGCAGTTCTATCCCTACCTGTCGGGCGAGCGGACGCCGCACAATGATGCTGCCATTCGCGGCGGGTTCTGCGGCCTCGACATCGCGACCACACGCGATGATCTGACCCGCGCGGTGCTGGAGGGGGTCTGCTTTGGTCTGCGCGATACGCTGGAGGCGCTGAAGCAGACGGGCGGCACCTTCACGCGGCTCTATGCCATCGGCGGCGGCAGCGCCTCGCGCTACTGGCTTTCGCTGCTGGCGACGGTGCTGAACATCCCGCTGCATATTCCCGACGGGCGCGAATTTGGGGCGGCGCTGGGGGCAGCGCGTCTGGGGCGGGCAGCCGCCACCGATACGCCACCGAAGCAAATAATGGCAGCCGCTCCCACCTCCGAGATCATTGCGCCGGTCGCGGCGCTGACCGATGCTTTTGACGCGCGCTACGCATTGTTTCGCACGGGTTATGGCACGCTGGATGCTTTGCAAAACGGGAGGCGTGTATGATCTTATGTTGTGGCGAAGCTTTGATCGACATGATCCCCACCGCTACCCTATCTGGGATAGACGGGTTCGTGCCCCACGCGGGCGGTGCTGTCTTTAACACTGCCATCGCACTGGGGCGTCTGGGCGCGTCTGCGGGACTGCTCACAGGTCTGTCGCACGATATGTTCGGCGCCCAGCTTGATGCGGCGCTCCGCGCCAGCCATGTAAACACCGACCATCTAGTGCGCTGCGACCGACCCACGACACTGGCCTTTGTCCAACTCACGGATGGGCAGGCGCGCTATTCCTTCATGGATGAAAATTCGGCCGGGCGGATGATCACGGCAGCGGAGTTACCCGCAATTGCCCAAGACGTGACCGCGATGTTTTTTGGCGGCATCAGCCTCGCGTCAGAGCCTTGCGCAAACGCCTACGCCACCCTGTCGGCGCGTGAGGCAGCGCAGCGGACCATCATGCTTGATCCCAATATCCGCACCGGCTTCATCCGCGATACGGATCGGTATCGCAAGCGGCTGGCCGCGATGCTGTCGCACACGGACATTGTGAAAGTGTCGGATGAAGACCTCGACTGGATTGTGCAGGGTGCGCGCAGCACGGACGCAAAAGCGCATGACCTGCTGAAATTCGGGCCAAACGTTGTGATCGTCACGCGCGGCGGCAAGGGCGCGACAGGCTACCTGCACAACGGCGAGCGGATCGACGTCGCAGCGGCGCAGGTGCAGGTCGTCGATACCGTCGGTGCGGGCGATACCTTCAACGCCGGTTTCTTGGCCAGCCTTGATGAGGCGGGCAGACTGGATAAGGCATCGGTGCGGGCGATGGAGGCCGATACACTCGAACGCGCGCTCGGGTACGGGGCGCGCGTTGCTGCGATCACTGTATCACGTTCGGGTGCAAACAGCCCGTGGATATCGGAGCTATGAATTTGACGGCAGGTTATTGTGGCATTGGTCAGAAAAAAATGTTAGCGCTATCAAAGAGAAAGAGTTAGAGCATGGTATCCCGCGTTATTCCCGTCGATCCCTTCGACCTTGTCATCTTTGGCGCAACCGGAGATCTGGCCCGTCGCAAGATTTTGCCCGGTCTGTTTCACCGGTTTCTCGTGGGCCAGATCGGTGATGCCGCACGCATCATCGGCTCCTCGCGTAGCGCGCTCGATGTGTCCACTTTCCGGCAGATGGTGAAAGAGGCGCTGCTGGAGTTCTCACCGCAGGCCCCGCAGACCAAAACCCGGCTGAGCGCATTTCTGGACAAGCTCGATTATGTTCAGGTCGATGCCACGGGGGATGCGGGCTGGTCCGATCTGGGGGCTGCCCTGCGCAAGGATGTGGTGCGTGCGTTCTATCTCTCTGTCTCTGCCGCGCTCTTTGGGCCGATCGCGCAGAACCTGTCGGCGCATGGCATCGCCACGGCGCAGGCCCGCATCGTCGTCGAGAAACCGTTCGGCCATGACCTTGTCAGTGCGCAGGCCCTCAACGCAGATCTGCGCCGCAGCTTCGAGGAAAGCCAGATCTACCGGATCGACCATTATCTGGGCAAGGAAACCGTGCAAAACCTGATGGCGCTGCGCTTTGCCAATGCCCTGTGGGAGCCACTTTGGAACTCCACCCATATCGACCATGTCCAGATCACCGTATCGGAAAGCCTTGGCGTGGAGGGGCGCGGGGAGTATTATGATCGCTCGGGTGCGATGCGCGATATGGTACAAAACCACCTGATGCAGCTGTTGTGCCTCACCGCGATGGAGCCGCCTTCGCGTTTCACCGCCACCGCCGTGCGCGACGAAAAGGTAAAAGTCATCGCGGCGCTGGAGCCTGTGACGCAACAGGACATCGTGCGCGGGCAGTACCGCGCGCTTGAAGGCGGCGACAGTTATTGCGATCACGCAGGCGACAGCGCCAGCAAGACCGAAAGCTTCGTCGCCCTGAAGGTCCAGGTCGCCAACTGGCGGTGGGCCGGCACGCCGTTCTATCTGCGCACCGGCAAAAAGATGCGCACACGCGGGTCGGAGATTGCGCTGGTTTTTCGCGATCCGCCGCATATGATATTTCCAAAACCTGAAGGTCAGCGTGGCAATGCGCTGATCATCCGCCTGCAACCCGACGAGGGGATCACCCTGCGCACCACAATCAAAGACCCCGGTCCGGGGGGCATGCGGCTGGCGGAGGTATCGCTGGACATGGCTTTCTCAGAGGCGCTGGGGCCGCAGTCGGAGCCGCAGGACGCCTATGAGCGGCTGATCATGGACGTCATTCGCGGAGACCAGACCCTGTTCATGCGCGGTGACGAGGTCGAGGCCGCGTGGAGCTGGGCCGATCCTGTAATCGCCGACTGGACCGAAACGGGCCAGACACCGCACGCATACGATCAAGGCAGCGCGGGTCCGGACGACGCGCTGATGCTCATGCACCGGGACGGGCGTCGCTGGCGCACACTTGGATAACGACCTAGGATTAACGAGGAGGCAATACAGATGACCTTGAACCCGACCCTCGCGCGCGTCACCGCCCGCATCATAGAGCGCAGCAAACCCAGCCGCGACAGGTATCTGGAGCAGATGGCCGCCGCGACGTCGAAGGGCCCTGCCCGCGGGCATCTGTCGTGTAGCGGACAGGCCCACGCCTATGCCGCATCGGGCGAGGACAAAGACAAACTTGCCACAACCAATGCCGGCAATCTGGGCATCATCACCGCCTTTAACGACATGCTGTCGGCGCACCAGCCGTTCGAGACCTACCCCGACATGATCCGCGACGCCGTGCGACGCATTGGTGGCACCGCACAGGTCGCGGGCGGTGTGCCCGCCATGTGCGACGGCGTCACGCAGGGCGAAGCAGGCATGGAGCTGAGCCTGTTTTCGCGCGATGTGATCGCGCTCGCTGCGTCGGTCGCCCTAAGTCACAATACATTCGACGCGGCGGTTTTTCTGGGCGTCTGCGACAAAATCGTGCCCGGTCTGGTGATCGCTGCGCAGGCCTTCGGGCATCTCCCCGCCGTGTTCTTACCGGCAGGGCCCATGACCAGCGGGCTGTCCAACGATGAAAAGGCCAAAGTGCGCCAGCAGTTCGCGGCAGGCGAGGTGGACCGTGCCGCGCTGATGCAGGCTGAAATGGCCGCCTATCATGGTCCGGGCACCTGCACCTTTTACGGCACGGCGAATACCAACCAGATGTTGATGGAATTTATGGGAATGCACCTGCCCGGTGCCAGCTTCGTGACGCCGAACACGCCGCTGCGTGCTGCGCTGACGCGTGAAGGGGCGCAGCGTGCGCTATCGCTCAGCGCGCTTGGGTCTACATACATGCCCGTCTGCCGGATCCTGGACGAGCGGGCCTTCGTCAATGGCATCGTGGGCCTGAACGCGACGGGTGGATCGACCAATCTGCTGATCCATCTGATCGCAATGGCGCGGGCGGGTGGTATCATTTTGGATTGGCAGGATTTCTACGAGCTGTCCGAAGTGACCCCTTTGCTTGCGCGGGTCTATCCCAACGGTTTGGCCGATGTGAACCATTTCCATGCCGCTGGCGGGCTCGGATACATGATCGGCCAACTTTTGCAGGTTGGGCTGTTGCATGCCGACACGGAAACCGTCGCAGGCACCGGCCTGCACCACTACACCCGCGAGCCACAGCTGAACGGGGAGACCCTGCACTGGGCCGAAGGTGCTACCGAGAGCCTCAACACCAAAATCCTGCGCGCGGCGTCCGATCCGTTTCAGCCGACGGGCGGCCTCGCGCGGCTCACCGGCAACCTTGGCACCGGGGTGATGAAAATCTCAGCCGTCGCACCCGAGCACCGCACCGTCGAAGCGCCGGTGCGTGTGTTTGCCACCCAACAGGCGGTCAAGGATGCGTTCAAAGCGGGCGAGTTGACCGATGATGTGATCATCGTAGTGCGGTTTCAGGGGCCAAAGGCCAACGGCATGCCGGAGCTTCACAGCCTCACGCCGCTGCTGTCGATCATGCAGGGCAAGGGCCAGAAGGTGGCGCTGGTGACTGACGGGCGCATGTCGGGGGCTTCGGGCAAAGTGCCAGCCGCGATCCACGTTTGCCCCGAAGCGGTCGATGGCGGGGCCATCGCGCAGCTGCAAGACGGCGATATCCTGCGCGTCGATGCCACGAAGGGCGAGATCGAGATCGTGACCGAAGGTGTCACCGACCGCCCCTGCGCCACTGCCGATCTGAGCGCCAATACCTTCGGCACGGGCCGCGAGCTGTTTGAAAACTTCCGCCGCACCGTGGGTCCTGCCACAACCGGCGCCAGCGTATTCGGAGACTGAACCATGCCCCTCTCGCCTCAAGATGCCAGCATACGGACCCGCGAGCTCTGCGCCCTTGCACCCATTGTGCCGGTGCTGGTGCTGCACGATGCTGCCGATGCCGCCCCGCTGGCCCGTGCGCTGATCGCGGGTGGGTTGCCGGTGCTGGAAGTGACGCTGCGCACGCCCGCTGCACTCGACGCGATCCGTGCCATGGCGCAGGTGCCCGGCGGGCACGTGGGGGCCGGCACGCTGATAACCCCGGAAGATGTCCGCGCGGCAAAAGAGGCAGGTGCGACCTTCGGCGTCAGCCCCGGCGCGACCGATGCGCTGCTTGAGGCCTGTGAGGCGCATGATCTGCCCCTGCTGCCCGGCGCTGCCACGGCCAGTGAGGCGATGCGCCTGCTGGAACGCGGGTACGATATGCTCAAGTTTTTCCCGGCCGAGGCTGCGGGCGGGACTGCGGCGCTAAAAGGGATCGGCGGGCCGTTGCCGCAAATCACCTTTTGCCCCACGGGCGGGATAAACCCCGACAATGCCGCCGCCTACCTGCGCCTGCCCAATGTGATCTGCGCGGGCGGCAGCTGGGTCGCGCCGGACGCGCTGATAAAAGCGGGCGCATGGGACGAGATCGAAGCCCTCGCGCGCGCCGCGTCACAGCTTGGGGGCTAGTGCGCAGTTCCCGCTATCTCCGACCCAGCGCTTCGGTGATCTTGAGCATGCGTTTGACGAACGGCGTGAACGGCGCACCGAGCAGGTCGGTCGCAGTGTATTTCGCCTGCGTGTAAACCGCCTTCATGTGCGACAGGCGCTCAAACCCGTCGCGGCCATGATAGTTGCCGATGCCACTGTCGCCCACGCCGCCGAACGGCAGGTTATCCTGAAGAATATGCATCAGGGTATCGTTGATCGTGACACCCCCCGCGTGGACCTGCGTCAAAATTTCATCGCGGCGCACGGTATCCGTCCCGAACCAATAGAGCGCGAGCGGGCGGGCGCGGTCTTGGACGAAGGCGATCGCGTCCTTGTGGGATTTGACACCGATGACGGGCAGGATCGGGCCAAAGATCTCTTCTTGCATGACAGCCATATCAGGCGTCGCCTGCGTGATGATCGTCAGGGGCATCATGCGGCTTGACGGCGTCGACCTATCGGCATGGGCGGTTTGCACGTTCGCGCCCTTTTCCTTTGCATCCTTCACCAAGCCCTGAAGCCGTGTCAGGTGCCCCTCGCTGATCACCGAAGTCGCGTCGGAGTTGCCCTGCCAATCAGGATACATTTCGCGCGCAACCTTCAGCAGTTGTGCGGCGATGGCCTCTACCTTGCCCTCCGGTACCAGCAGGTAATCCGGCGCGATGCAGATCTGGCCAGCGTTGTTCAGCTTGCCCTTAACGATCCGCCGCACTGCACGGGTCATATCCGCACTGTCATCAATGATTGCCGGTGATTTGCCGCCCAGCTCAAGCGTGACGGGCGTGAGGTTTGCGGCGGCGGCCTGCGCCACCTTGCGCCCCACCTCAGTCGAGCCGGTGAACACAAGGTGATCGAATGGCAGGTTTGTCATCGCTTGGGCCAGGTCCGCCTCGCCGCGCACGACCGCCACTACATCAGCATCGAAATGCGCGGTGACCGCCTCATTCAGCACATCGCCAAAGCGTGGCGACAGCTCGCTTGGCTTGAGAATCGCGCGGTTGCCGGCGGCGAGTGCCGTGATCAGCGGAGCAATAATGAGTTGCAGCGGGAAATTCCACGGCGCGATGATGCCGACCACGCCCAGCGGTTGCGGTAGAATACTGCTTTTGCCGGGCTTGAACAGAATGTTGGTATGGACGCTGCGATGCTTCATCCACCCTTTCAGGTGCTTACGGGTGTGTGACAGCGCCAGACGCAGAACGAAAAACTCGGTCAGACGCGTCTCGAAGGTTGCGCGCTGGCCAAAATCATCACTGATCGCCTCGACAAAGCGATCTTCGTAGGCATCGAGTAGTTTTTCCAGCTTATTGAGCTGTGCAAGCCTGTCAGCGAGGCTTGGGAAAGGGGCTTCACGGGCCGCCGTTTTTTGAGTCTCGAAGAGCTGTTGAAGGTGCTCCGTATCATTTGCGAATGAAATGATTTTTGCTGTCATGTTCATCGGTCTCTCCGGCTGGATCAGTGTTAAATCTGCACTCTCAGGGGTCTGAATGTCCAGGTGGCTCATCTCTGATGGAACGCCCCAGATTGCGATCCTTCTGAACTGGTGTCGATCATACCTATGCCGTCTGAACCGAACCGCAAGCGGCTTCATAAAGAGAGCATCACTGGTTCAGCGACATCTTTCTGCTCAATCGCAGACCTGAAGTCGGCTCTGACTTCGCTAATTGCCCGCGGTGCTGACCGTCTGGTCGCCCACCTCCCTAGGGAGGATGCAGCGGCTTCGAGGCCGTTAGTTGTCGCTCGGATCAAGCCTTGCGTAGACGTCGCCTGAGTTGGCATCTTCGGCCAGATCCGCGATCAGCGCGCGCATTTGACTGCCTTTGATCCACTCACCGCACAACAGCGCGTGATCCTCGCCCAGGCTAATGTTGAAAACATAGCGCCCGATCTGCTCCAGCCGGTTGAGACAGGCATAGGCCACATCGCGCTGGATCGTCGTAAATTCGAACGACAAAAGCGGCAGCGGCGTCTCAAGGCCGGCCAGAACAGCCGCTTCATGTCCCTCGACATCGATCTTCACGAAATCTGGACGCCCGTATGCAGCGATAAGAAGTTCCAACGTGGTGACATCGACGCTGATCCGCTGATCCCAGGTCTGGCCCTGCCAGCCCTCGGACGCCTGCGCCGCCGAAATCAACCCCAGAGACAGCGTCGATGTTGTCGGGTTGTCCGTGTTGACGTGCATCTCGATTTGCCCCGGCACAGCGCCCACCGCTTCGCAGCGCAGGACCGCACGCGGGTTGCGTCCATGGATCAGGCGCAGCGCGCGAAACACCCGCGGCTGCGGCTCAAGCGATACAACGCGCGCACCCAGCCGCAGGAAGCTGTCGGTGCGGTCGCCGACATGGGCACCGATGTCAAAAACCAGCGCGCCCGGCACAACGATATCTGCATTAAGCCTGTCCCTAAGATCCCTGCGCCCGGCATCGCGGTAGTATACGTCGAGTGAGCGGCCAATACCGCCAGCCTTATGTCGCATCGGGGCCCTCCTTTGACAGGGTTTGCGTTTTAGTCTGACCAAGCAGCGGCACCAGGATGCCGGGCAAGGTCACGGCCAGAAAGATCAGCCCAAAGGCGACGCTGGTGGCAAGCCCCTGTGCAGCAGTAGCACCCATGACCGGGAAAAGCAGGGCAGCTGCCCCCTCGCGCAGGCCCCAGCCCGCCACCGAGAGGGGCAGAACCATCGCGAATAAGATCAGCGGTACAATCGCCGCCATCGCCACGACAGATACGGACACTCCCAAGCCCAGCGCGCAAAAGGCGAACGCCGCGACGTTGCACAGAGCCGTCGCGAGGCTCAGCACGATCTGCTGGCCGCGCACGTCAGGCGCCCAGACAGCATGGGTAAATGCAAGGGTGAAGTCGCGCAGCTTGGGTACAAACGCGGCAATGGCAATCGCCACCACTCCGACAGCAGATGCCAGCATCAGCGCGGGTGGAAACCAGCCCGGCCACGCCAGACCGTCCGGCGCAATCGCACCAATCGCCAATCCGAACGCCAGCACCGCCAAAAGCCCCGCCTGCCCTGCGACCCGCTCGAACACCACAGCCTGCACGGAGACACGCAGCCCAGCCTGTGCCCGTTGCCGCACCGCGCGGGAGGCATCGCCGATCACACCGCCGGGCAAAGACTGGTTCACGACCTGCGCCAGATAATATTCGCGCAGCGCGGAGAAAGCCGGAATATGCAGCCCAAGCTGCGCCGCCGTGACCCTCCACCGCTGGGCCGAGAGAAGCGTCTGAACCGTGAGCGCGAGTGCGGCAAGCGCGAGCCAACGTGGATCAGCGGTGCGTAAATGCTCCAGCGCTGCACGCCCGTCCGCCGCCTGCCACAACAGTACCGCCAGACCGGCGAGCACGGCAAATTGCGCGATACGCCAGATCACATCCTTCACTGCGTCACAGCGGCGGAGGTGCGCGAAGAATAGGCGTCGAGGAAAATATCACGCAGGGCGTCCATCGGGATCACCGGCGTATCGGCGAGGGGCAACAGGCCCGGCACGGGAGCGATCTGCGACAACCGGCTGACCAGTGCTGCCGGACCGATGACATGCACCGGCACATGCGCCCGCTGGTCCAGCGCCACAAACTCCGCCGCCTGATGGTCGCCGACGACGATCATCAGGGGCGGTTTGTCAGCGTGCAACAGAGCGTATTCCATCACCGCGCTGAGGGAGTAATCAATCGCGAGACTGTATTGCGCACGAATACGGTCACGGTCACGCCAGACCACCTCGGGGCTGTCGCCGGACAGTGCGATTTCGTTGAACGACTCGCCATCGCCCAATTCATCCCAGCCGATAATCTCGGGGATCGGCACCCAAGGCGCGTGGGACGTCGCCAGTGCCACCTGTACGAACCGGTGCCTGTCATTGGCGCCATCACGGACCAGACGGTCCAGCGCGGCGAGGGTGAACTGGTCCGGCATCGTGACCCAGTTGAACGGCAGGCCGCGATACCCCAGGTCCGCAGATGCCAACACATTTTCGAACCCCATGCGCAACGATTCCGGCCACTCCAGCGTGATCTGCGGCATCACGGCGGCGGTGCGAAAGCCGTTGTTGGCGGCGTGGTGGTACAGCGTCTCGCGCCCGCTTGCCAGTGCCGCGCCATAGCGCACCTGATTGTCGATCCACATGCCGTTCGCCAGCGTCGCATGCGACAACCAGCTTTGGCCACCACGCGTGGGCGCGCCCAGAAACCCCGATTGCATCGACAGGCCGCGCGCGTCCAGCTTGTCCTCGTAACCCGCAAGCGTTTCGCGGTGAACATCGGCATAGAGCGGCGTGTCATGGCTGGTCCGGCCATAGCTTTCGACGAAAATCACCAGCACGTCCCGGTCAATCACGTCTAGCAGATCGCGCGCGCCCGAAAATTCGTCTTGCAGAACCTCAACGCGAAACGCCTGTATCTCTGACAGAGTGCGGCGCGCGAGGATCACCCGCTCGACGCCGACGCGCGCAGTGAAGGCAGCACCGGGCGGATCGAGCGGCAGTTGCCAGCTGCGCATGGACGCGCCGACCTGTGCTACCACCAACGCAGCGGCCACCAGCGCCGGGATCGCAAAGAAACCCGCACGCGGCGGTGCCGTGCGCGCCCAGACCCGCATGGCCCACCACAAAATCGCGGCAATCGCGACAATCGCAAGCACCGCAGCCACCACCGCGAGGGCCGCGAGAACCGCGCCGACGGACCCTGCCAGCAGCCTCACGAAAGCGTCGACCAGCATCAGGTCGGCCACCGGATTGAACCCCCGCGACAGGGCATTGAAACTCACCAGATCGGCGGTTTTGAGAACGATGATCACGGTCAGAATGACGACCAGTACAGCACGAAACACTTTGCCGATGCGCCCGTCGCCAAGAGCGATGAGCGCAAAGATGACAGCTGGCAATTCGAGCGGAAACAGCCGCAACGCGCCCCACGTCATCGCACCGGGATGATTTGGTTGGATCAGCACCAGAAACAACACCAGCGTGGCAAAGATAAGCCGCAGAATCATGCGCGCGCACGCCACAATAACCGGATGTCGAGCCCGAAGGACCAGATCAGCGCCAGTACAGTAAACCCTGCCACGATGTCGGTGAGAGGCGGCCCGGTTACGGGAAGCAGGATCGCGATGAGAACTGCGATTTGCACGACGCAGACCAGCTTACGGCTGAAGCGTTCCGGCAACGGCCCCTCCAGCCACGGCAGCAGCATTTGCGCGGCCCAGAACAGATAGCGCGGCACGCCGAGCAGCAGCACGAGCACGCCCGCCTGACCCCCAAAATATCCCAGCAGCGCGAGTGTCATCGCCAGCACCGCGTCCACTTCCATATCAAACGAAGCGCCAAACTTGGAGGCATGCCCAAAGCGCCGGGCAAGCCAACCGTCCACACCGTCAAGCGCGAGCGCAACGGAGGCCACCGCAAACACCAGCCAGGGACCTGCCGCAGGCGATACCACAAATCCAATCAGCGCACAGACCAGCACGACGCGGAACAGCGTCACCAGATTGCACGGCCCAATCGCATTGTGCGGGTAACTGCGCAGCCCCCAAAGCGTGAATGCCACCGCCACGGCGTAGGCAACAAGCGCCGTAAACATTCCGGCCGTCAGCGGACCCGCTGTCAACAGCGCAGTCCCCCAGTAAAGCAGCGGCAAGAATATCAGGCTCGCCCCCAAAAACTGGGCGACCGGAGGGCGCAACGCTGCGCGGTGCGTTGCTTTTTGCAAAGAAGTGGTTCTATTCATGGAAGGTAAGCGGTGCTCGGAACAGGTGCTTGCGGGATGCGACAACACGGGTGATACTTATGACATAGCGAGGCAGATCAAAATGACAATTCCCTCCCCGACGTATAAAATCAAAAGCTATTCGAAACCAGCCCGCTGGTTGCACTGGTCTGTGGCGGTGCTGGTGCTGGCGATGATCCCTGTGGGGTTCTTGATGGTGCAGGAAGGGCTGCCGCGCAGCCTTCAAAACAATCTGTTCATTTCGCACAAGAATGTGGGCGTTCTGATTTTGGTGCTGGTCGTGATCCGCATCCTCTACCGCTGGCGCAGACCGCCACCGCCGCCCGCGCCGCATTTGCCCGAGTGGCAGGTGCGCGTGTCCAAGATCACGCACGGGTTGCTCTATACGCTCCTTTTTGTGATGCCCGTCGCGGGGTACATCCGCGTGCGGGCGGGCGGTTTTCCGATCGAGGCGCTGGATGCGCTGGGGCTTCCCACGCTGGTGCAAAAATCCGAGGCGTTGGCCGGATTTGCGAAATCCGTTCATTTCTACGGTGCTTGGGCAATTGCCCTGCTGGTGGCGCTGCATATCGCGGCGGCGCTTCAACATGGATTGATCAAGCGCGACGGAGTTATGTCGCGGATGTGGCCGCGCCAAGACTGACCCGCGCGCGCAATGGCCGGTGGTCCGAGGCCGCGCGGATCCCCGGGCCATCGAGAACCCGTGCGCCGGTGACGTGCCCCTGGGCCGTTGTCATGATCCGGTCGAGCGGCAAAAGAGGTCTGAGCACCGGAAAGCTGGGCAAAGCAGGGCCCGTCAGGGTCTGGCCGAACACACGCGCCGACAGCGCCAGCCCGCCCCAAGGCCGCCATTCGTTCAGATCACCGCACAAAATGGTCTGGCGCGGTGCGTGGCGCAAAAGGTGCTGGCCCAGCGCACGCATTTGCACCACCCTGAGCGCTTGTGACAGCGATAAATGCGTGGCGACGACCCGGAAACTGATCCCTGCTTTCTCCGCATCCACAATAACCGCACCGCGCGGACACACACCGGGCAAATCCACCAGACGGACGTCCTGAACCGTAATTTCAGGGCGCAAATAGATGATATTGCCCAGAAATCCGTGGCTGTCGTGGGTCGAACGGGTCCCGGCCGATCCCTGAACGTGACGCAGGCCGGATACATCCTCGATGTGGCGGATATTCACCACGCCGGTGTGTGGGGCAGCTTCTGCATCGGCCTCTTGAAGGATAAGTGCGTCCGTCCCCGCTTCCCAAACCTCGCGGCGCAGAACATCCACAATTCGGTCGGGATCCACGTGGCCATCGGCCCCGCGGCCGCGGTGAATATTCCAGCTGATGCAGGACAGATGGTGGCTCATGTGATCGAGGCTATGGTGAGTGGTGGCGGAATTATCGTCATGGTCAGGCAAATAACCACGCCGCACGCGGGGTCAAGGGACGGTCAAAAGGTCGGCATCCGAGCAAATGACCGCAAGAAGCACATTCTATAGCTATTTAATGGTCCTTGTTTGCTCTAGCCGCTTGACCCTCGGCCATTCAGTCTCATCTTACACGCGAAGTTAAGGTAAATTGGAAAACTATATGTACGCTGTCGAAGTCCGGGATCACGTGATGATCGCCCATTCCCTGCCCTCCCCCGTTTTTGGCCCCGCGCAGGGCATGCACGGTGCCACTTTTGTAGTGGATGCGGCTTTCTACACCGCCGATCTCGATGAAAACGGTTTGGTTGTAGACATGGGTCTCGCGACCGAGGCACTGGCCGCTGCTCTTGCGCCACTGCGCTATTGCAACCTGGACGAAGTCCCGGAATTCAAAGGCAAGATCACCACGACAGAGTTTCTATGCGGCCATGTCTGGTCACAACTGCGTGATGTAGCGAAGACGACCGGGCTGGGAGATAGTGGGCGACTGTCCAAGATCCGCGTGATGATGCACGAAAGCCACGTCGCGCGTGGTTGGTACGAGGCAGACATTTAAGGTGTCGTTTTCTGCTGAATGGCTGGCGCTGCGCGAGCCCGCAGATCTGGCGGCGCGGAATGATGCACTGCTCGTCCGTGCGGCCGCGCAAGTGGCGACGGGCGGTACGGTGCTGGATCTTGGCAGCGGAACGGGATCCACCGCCCGCGCCTTTGCGGCGCATGGCTTCACCGACCTGCGCTGGCGTTTTTTCGACAATGATCCCGCCCTGCTGGACATCGCGGCCCAACAGACCCGGCATGCCGAGTGTACTGTGGGCAATCTCGCCGACATTGACGCGCTCCCGCTGGAGGACGTCGCGTTGGTCACTGCGTCTGCCCTGTTGGACCTGATGCCGCAACACTGGGTCGACGCGCTCGCACAGCGGTTGTCTCAAGCCGGGATCCCGTTTTACGCCGCGCTGAGCTATGATGGTGTGATGCGCTGGACCCCGCAGTTGGAGGAAGACGACGCAATTACAGCGCATTTCAATCGCCACCAATCTACGGACAAAGGAATCGGCCCCGCACTCGGAGCCACGTCCGGAGCGCAAAGCGCAACTGCTCTGGGCGGATGCGGATTTGACGTACATCTGGCCGACAGCCCGTGGATCATCGACCCCGATCAGGCAGCGCTGCACGCCGAATTAGTGAGCGGCATCGGCGCCGCAGCAGCAGAAGCGGGAATGGAGCGGACGGACGACTGGACACAGGCACGTCGCGAAATAGTTGAAACATCACAAGCGGTGATCGGCCATACCGATCTGTTGGCGCTGCCGTCCTGACAACCGCATGAGATGCACTATGTACAGTGAAATGATAAATCGCGATACGCACACAGACTTACTCTGTCCAAAGCCATTCCGGTTTTGCCGCAGCGCACCGGACGGGAGACGGACATGAACCTTGTCGATGTAACACCCAAAGTCTGGGGCAGAATTCTTGCCGCGCGCCGGAACGAGGCCTGTCTGTGCTGCGGTGACTGGTCGTGGGGCGAGCGGCAGGCTCTGTCGCTCTATGGCGCTCTGGCTCAGCCGCCTTTGGGGCATAGCGTTGTGGCGCAGATCGGGCAATCACTGGACGGTCGTGTCGCAACCGAATCCGGGGACGCACAGGATGTGTCAGGCCCGGACGGGCTGGCCCATCTGCACCGGATGCGCGCACTGTCCGACGCCATCGTGATCGGCGTGAAAACGGCACTGCAAGACGACCCGAGCATGACCGTGCGCCTTGTCGATGGCACCAGCCCCGCGCGTGTGGTGATTGACCCGCACGGCCGCCTGCCTGCGGATGCCAAACTGCTCACCGATGACAGCGTGCGCCGCGTGGTGATACAGACCGTGGATGCGCCACGGCCCGACGGTGTGGAGGTCGTGAGACTGCCGTCCGGTAAGTGGATTGCCCCACAAGATATCGTAAGCGCGCTGCGCGATCTGGGGCTGAACCGGCTGCTGATCGAGGGCGGTGGTATCACCATCGCCCAGTTTCTTGAGGCCGACATTCTCACGCGGCTGCATGTGGCAATTGCGCCTTTGCTGATCGGATCCGGCCCACAGGGACTCACCACATCCCCGATTGCGACTCTGGCGCAAGCGCGGCGGCCTAAAATGGCCAGTTACGCCTTGGGCTCCGATGTGGTTTTTGACTGCACACTCACCGCGCAGCCCAGCGCGCCCCCAGTGTGCGACCCTGCGAATGCTTAACACACGCAGTTCGATAAACGACCGCCCCCGCACTTCGAGGACCGAAGACATGCCTACAGCACTCGGCGCGCTTGCGCGCACTCCAATGGAAACGGTATCGCGCGCGGTCGCGGATTTGCGAAGCGGTCTGCCCTGCGTGTTGCACGACGGAACAGATCGCTGTCTCATTGGTGCGGTCGAGACTCTGAGCCCGGAGCGTCTTGCCGCGCTCCAGAACCTGTTTGGCACCCCCGAGCTGGTATTGACCGACAGGCGCGCCCACGCGGTGTTGTCGGCCTCTGCCGCCGCCGATATGGCCGCTGGCCCGGTTCGCATCCGCCCCCCCGAGGGTGCCGGGCCCGACTGGTTCCGCACCCACGCCGATACGGCGACGGATCACCGATCTGACACGCGCGGCTCGCTGCATCTATTGCGCGACGGCGATGTGGCGCTGCACCGCTTCGCCCTTCATCTGGTCAAATCAGCCGAGCTTTTGCCGGCCGTCGTGCTTTTCCAGATGCCGCAGGGCGCATCACTGCCTGCGGGCATCGAGTTTTGCCAGGTCGAGGCCAGCGAAGGGCTTGCGGCGATGATGGCCACGCCCGCGCTTTCCCCCTCCGTGTCCGCGCTGTTTCCGTTGCAGGCCGCACCGCGCGGACGCCTGCATGTTTTCCGCGACGAGGGCGGCCAGCGGGAGCATTACGCCCTTGAAATCGGCACCCCCGACGTGTCGCAACCGGTGCTCGCGCGTCTGCATTCCGCCTGTTTTACAGGTGATGTCCTCGGCAGTCTCAAATGCGATTGCGGCCCGCAGTTGCAGGCGGCACTCGCTCAGATGGGCGCGGAGGGTTCGGGGATTTTGCTGTACCTTAACCAGGAAGGGCGCGGGATCGGCCTTGCCAACAAAATGCGCGTTTATGATTTGCAGTCGCAGGGTTTCGATACAGTCGACGCAAATCACCAGCTGGGGTTTGAAGACGATGAGCGTGACTTCCGCATTGCGGCGGTGATGCTGCGCAAACTGAGGGTCACGGCGGTGCGCCTGCTTACCAATAATCCGGCAAAAGTGCGCGTTTTCGATGCGCAGGGGATTACCATAACCGAACAGCTGCCTCTGAAAGTCGGCAAGAACATCCACAACAGCGGGTATCTGGCGACCAAGGCCCGGAAATCCGGTCACGCTTTGTGAGTGGTGGGCGCGCGACCAATGCGCTTTGGATATCCTCTGCGCGGTACGCGGAAACCCGTAAAACCGACTGGTGCGTGGCGGATGGCGATCTTGAGATAACGACCCTTTTCACCAGCATCAGCCGGGGCACCGAGCGGTTGGTGTTTGAGGGTCGCGTTCCTGAGGGCGAACATCAGACGATGCGCGCGCCCTTTCAGCAGGGCGATTTTACTTTCCCCGTGAAATACGGTTATGCCGCCGTGGGCCGGATCGAGAACACCGGGCGCGCGGGAGAGATTGTTTTCGTGCTATATCCGCATCAGGCGCAGTTTTCTGTGCCGGGCGATATGGCGACCACCGTACCCGCGCAGGTACCCGCCGCGCGCGCGGTCCTGGCCGCAAATATGGAGACGGCACTCAACATCGTCTGGGACGCGGGCATCGCGCCCGGCGACCGTGTGGCGGTCGTAGGGGCCGGCGTCGTCGGCGCGCTGGCGGGGTATCTGGCCGCGCGCATACCGGGGACCGAAGTCTGCCTGATCGACGTGGATCCAGCGCGCGCAGCGCTCGCCAAAACTCTTGGTTGCGACTTCGCAGCGCCGGATGCTGATGTGATGAATTGCGATGTAGTGATCCATGCGTCCGCCACGTCTTCGGGCCTTGCCGCAGCCGTTTCATTGGCCGGGATGGAAGCGACCGTGGTCGAAGCCAGCTGGTACGGCACCGGTACGACGCAGGTCCCTTTGGGCGGGCGGTTTCACCAGCGGCGGCTGCGGCTGATCGCGTCACAGGTGGGCCGTATCCCGGCAGGTCATGCCGCGCGCTGGACGTACAAGCGCCGACTGCAAAAAGCGCTGGAGCTTTTGGCAGATCCCGCACTCGATGCCATGATTTCGGGGGAGACCGCCTTTGCCGCACTTGCGACGGAGTATGCCGGTATTCTGGATGATCCGGCGACCCTGTGCCACCGCGTCCGCTATGACTGAGTTAGAGCTACAATCCGACCTGAGCCTGCCCGGCACGGCATCACCCACATTGCGCAGCACGGCGCGCGCCGCACATCAGGCGGGCGTGTTGCTGCAAAACGCTTTTGCGCTCCGCGAGACGCTGACGATTGAACAAAAGTCTGCCGGTGATTTCGTGTCGCAAGCGGACCGCGCGGCAGAAACGTTGATCAATGGGCTGCTCACGGATGAATTTCCCGACTATGGCTGGCTGGGCGAGGAAACCGGCGCGCGGGTCGGAACCAGCGGTTTGCACTGGATCGTCGATCCGCTTGACGGAACCACGAATTTTTTAAAAGGCTTGCCCCATTGGGCCGTCTCAATCGCGCTTTGCGAGGGTGAGGATATCGTGTGTGCGGTGGTCCATGATCCCGCCAAAGGCGAGACATTCACGGCGGAACGCGGACACGGTGCTTATCTCAACGGCACTCCCATGCGGGTCAGTCAGGGTGTCCCGCTTGATGCGGCGCTGTTTGCGACAGGCGTGCCTGCGGGCGGTCGGATCACCCATTTGCCCGACTGTCTGGAAGATCTGGAACGTCTGATGCCTAAAACTGCTGGTATCCGGCGCTGGGGCGCTGCTGCGCTTGATCTGGCCTATGTCGCCGCAGGGCGGATCGACGGCTATTGGGAGCGTAACCTCGGCCCTTGGGATGTTGCCGCCGGGATGCTTCTGGTGTCGGAGGCTGGCGGCAGTGTCACGCCTTTGTGGCGCGGACGCAGCGTGCTCTCCTCCGGCTCGTTCATCGCCGCCAATGCCGATCTGGGGCCACAGCTTGCCGCACTTATCGGTACGCGGGAATGACGATGAACAGGACGCGCAATGACCTCTAAGATCGCCTTTGCCGTGCCCGGTGATATCGAGACGCTCACCGGCGGTTACCTTTACGACCTCAAGTTGATGAAGGCGCTCTCGGCGTCGGGGCTGTCGGTGCAGCATATGGCGTGGGGCGACAGCTTTCCTTTTCCGACCCTGCGCGATGCAGACGACGCGCTGGCGCAGTTGCAGGGCCTGCCCGCTGACCAGCCTGCGGTTGTCGACGGTCTCGCCTATGGCGCGCTGGATACCGAAGGCCTCCGCCGCGTGACAGCACCGTTGTTCGCCCTCGTACACCATCCGCTGGCTCTTGAGCCCGGACTGGACCCTGACATTGCCCGCGAGATGGAGCAGCGTGAGAAAGCCAATCTGGCGATTGCGCAGCATATCTTTGTGACCAGCCCGCACACAGGCGCGATTCTACGGACCGAATATGGCGTCGCGGCAGAGAAAATTACCGTTGTGATGCCGGGGTTTGATCGTCCGGTGCAAATGGATGCGGCCAAAGCCGATCCGCCGCTGATCCTGAGCGTGGGAATACTGGCGCACCGCAAGGGTCACGATATTTTGCTGCGCGCGCTGGCGCAGATCACCGATCTGGAGTGGCAGGCCGACATCGTGGGGCGCGACCACGAGGCGGGCATGACGGCCAAGCTCTCGGCCATGATCGAGGATTTCGATCTGTCCACGCGCGTGCGCCTGTCAGGTGAGGTGAGCGTCGAAGCGCTACAGGACCGATACCGCAGCGCCACGATTTTTGGGCTGGCCACGCGGTACGAGGGCTACGGCATCGTGTTCGGAGAGGCCATGGGGCACGGCCTGCCCATCGTCTCGACGCGGGCGGGGGCAGTGCCCGAGACTGTGGGAACGCAGGCGGGTCTGCTGGTGGATGCCAATGATCCGGAGGCTTTTGCCGATGCCTTGCGTGAGATGCTTATCCGACCCGAGCGCCGGGCCGAATATGCCAGCGCAAGCCTGCGCGCAGGTGCAGCGCTGGATGGCTGGCCGGAGGTTGCAAAGCTGGTGCTGGTGCAAATAGGCGCTTAATCAGCACTCTTTCTAGCGGCAGAAAAATCACCGCTGCCTTTGCCGGGTTGGGCACGACAGCGGCGATATTGCGTCAGAAACTCATGACAGTGGTGTCTTTGGCCACGATCGCAGCACCCATTGCATCGGGCGCCGCAGCGGTAACTCCTTCGACCAGAACAGAGGCATCGGCGGCTTTACCGGGCAGGTAGATCGCACAAACCTGAACTTGCAGGCCGCTCTGCGCCATCATCATCTTCATCAAGCCTTGGGGGCTGGCGTCGCGCGGTGGCTGGCCCGCTGTTGCGGATGCAGGTGCATCCTGAAGTGCGATATCGCCCGCCGGACCGCACAGCAGCATTTCCGCCTGCGCGCCTGCGGCCATCGCGTTCATGGTGAGCACCATCGCCATCAACTGGGTTTGCGGCTCAGCTGCGGTGAGGATGGTGATCAGCTTGTTCGGCTCCTCTGCCTGTGCCGTGGTGGCGAGGCCAAGTGCGAGGGCGGAAGCGGAAAGGATTCTAGAAAAACGCATTGTGATACTCCTGAGATGCGGTTGGAATTGGGGGGTGCAAATCAGTCGACGCGTTCGATTTTTGTCTCCCGCCTCAAGCACCGATCGCTGCCCCTCTTACAGATCTTAAATTCCAATATCGGAATGTATCCGCATTTTTGCCCTGCCTTACATTGATCCAGATCAATAACATCTATTTTATATATATCTTTCTAGATCCAAGGCGGAACTCCGCCGCCCTGCTGCTGATTTGCGCCGTCCGCTACTGCGGCGAAAAGTAGTTGAGCGGTATCTTGAGATATGACCGGCCGTTCGCCTCGGCCTCAGGCAGACGCCCGCCACAAATGTTGATCTGGAGCGCGGCAAGCATCAGTTTCGGCAGTGCGAGCGTCTTATCACGCGCGTCGCGGACCTCGCGGTACTCCTGTTCTGACGGGTTATCCTCAAAGTGAATGTTGGCGGCCTTATGCTCGGCTACGGTCGCCTCACAGGCCTCATCGCGGCCATCAGGTGCGTAGTCGTGACCGATAAACAGCCGCGTGCTGTCGGGCAGCGCGAGGATCGCCTGGATACTGTCGTACAGCTCTTTCGAGCTGCCACCGGGGAAATCGGCGCGCGATGATCCGCTGTCGGGCATCATCAACGTGTCGTGCACAAACGCCGCATCGCCTGCAACATAGCTGATCGAGGCCAGCGTGTGACCCGGCGAGAACATCACCCTGACCGGCACGTCGCCGACCATGAATGCGTCACCATCCTCGAACAGACGGTCCCATTGCCGACCATCGACCGGAAAATCCGCAGGCAGGTGATAGATATCTTTCCACAACTTCTGCACTCCCGTGACCTTAGCCCCGATCCCGGTCGGCGCGCCCAGTTTCTCGGACAGCCAATGTGCCGCGGAGAAATGATCGGCATGGGGGTGCGTGTCCAGTACCCAGACGATCTCGAGCCCCCTGTCGCGCACGTAAGACAGGATGCGGTCGGCGTTATCGGTGGTTGTCGCACCCGAGAGCGGATCAAAATCCAGCACGGGATCGACGATTGCACCTTTCATCGTCTCGGGGTCGTGGAAAACATACTGCCAACTGCCGGTCGGCTTGTCCCAAAATGACTTTACGATGGGCTTTTTCATAGATCACCTCATTATATTCAACTTATTGAATAACTAATGGGTAGCGAAAAAATTCACCCTTTGCCAGCCTTGAATCCGAGGCAAGCGATGCCCTCAGGCCGGCGCCACCAGATCAAGCGCGTCGGGCGTTTCGGGGGTGATGGCGGGCGGGAACCATGAGGTATCCATGTTCGCAAAAGCGTTCACGAAACCGCAATCCTTCTCCCACGCGTCGCGCTGGAGCAGGCGTACGTAGGGACGGTCGATTTCAATCTCGCCGTTCTCGACGAAACTGCGGAGCAGTTTGTTCACATAGATCGACGTAAGCCCTACCGCCTGACCGATCTCGACCTGACTGAACGGCACCTGAAACCTGTTGCCAAGCCCGATATTGGCCACCTCAAGACGCGAGCGAAGCTGGAGCAGCCAGAACCTGAGCTTATCGCGTGCATCCATCGAGCCAAGGCTGCTTGCGTGATGGCGCAGGGCGATCTGGTCCAGACTTCCCAGCGCCGTGAGCAATGCGCCCAAGCGTGGATACTCGGCAAAAAGCGGCGCGAGACCTGCACGCGGGAACGGACAGATGATCCCGTCGGTCTGCATGACAACACGGTGACTGGCACGCGATGTCCCGATCTCGGCGAGTCCCATGACCTCGCCGGGCAGATAGACCCGTAAAATCTGGCTGCGGCCATCCGCGCTGTCTGCCTTCACCACGGCCCACCCTGCTTTGAGGACCATGATCCCTTCGGTCACCTCCCCGACATTCAGGATCGGCCGCCCTTTTATGTGCGGCTGCTCATCCTGCTCCATCCGGGCGACGAACTCACATTCGTCCCGTGTCAGTGACACAAAACGCGATAATCGACTGACCAGACAGCTTTGGTACATATTGGTCATGCGTTATCCTAACATCGATTAGTGTCGCTGGTCTGGAAAACGGGACGACTGCCTGCGATACTGAAAACATATTGAAATCATCCGCCTTAGAAAAGAGCATCTATGGAACTTCTGCGTATCATTGTATCAGTGATCATCCCGCCGGTTGGCGTGTTTCTGACCGTCGGTCTCGGTAAACACTTCTGGATCAACATCATCCTGACGCTTCTCGGCTATATCCCTGGCCTGGTTCACGCGGTCTATATCGTTGCGAAAAGATAGCGCGATGCCTCGGACCGAAATCGAGAAACTGGATCGCCTTTCCACCTTGCTGGACAGCAAATTCCGCATTCCGTTCACCCCGATACGGTTCGGGTGGGATTCAATTGCCGGACTGGTCCCCGGTGTTGGCGATCTGGTCGTGGTAGGGCCGTCAGTTTACCTGATCTACCGGGCCTACGGTCTCGGCGCGCGCAAACGTACGATAGCGCGCATGGCGGCGAACACGGGGCTTGATTTTACGCTCGGGGCGGTGCCGGTCATCGGTGATATCTTTGATCTTTTCTATAAGTCGAATAACCGTAATTTCGCCCTTCTGCGCGATGAATTGTCACGGGAAGGTATGAACGGCGCCTTGTAAACGGGCGACGGTGGAACAAATCATTATACCAAAGGTTGAGAACGCGACCGCCGCACGACGCCCTGAAATAAAGGTACTCCCCTCATTGTATATGCCGCGACGAAAGAATGGTTTTTTATCCTCCTGTACAGTGGACCTGATCGGGATCGGAACGTGAAGCTGGTCTATGTCACAGATTCTGATCCGGGCATCTCGCGCTTGCGGCGCGGGCGTGGCTTTTCATATGTAGCACCCGATGGCACGACCATCGCACGCGGTCCCGTGCGCAAGAGGCTGGAGGCGCTGGCGGTTCCTCCCGCTTACGAGGATGTCTGGATCTGCGTAAAAGACAACGGGCATCTACAGGCTACGGGCCGGGACGTGAGCGGGCGAAAGCAGTACCGATACCACCCGGCATGGTCAGCGGCACAATCTGAAACCAAGTTCGACAAGCTCGCCTCGTTCGGCGAAGTGCTTCCGTCGATCCGCCGCAGGGTGGCACGCGATCTTGAGGCGGATCCCGGGGATGCGGAGTTTGCGCTGGCGGCTGCGGTGATGCTGATCGACCGCGTGTCGCTGCGCGTGGGCCATCCCGAATACTCAAAGCAGAATGGTACCTATGGTGCGCTGACACTACGCGGCAGGCATTTGACGTTGCGCGACGACCGCATTGAATTGAATTTCATGGCCAAGGGCGGCAAGAGAACCCGAAAGGCCGTGACGGACAAGAAGTTACAAAAACTACTTCAGAAAATCAACGACGTGCCCGGCGCAACTTTGTTGAGCTGGACCGATGCCGAGGATCAGCCGCGCAGTTTGTCGTCGCAACAACTCAACGCGTATCTTGCAGAAGCTGCGAATGATGAGGAAGTGACCGCAAAAACGTTTCGGACATGGGCCGGCACCGTTGCGGCGTTTTCTTGTGCAGAAGCGGGCGGCGCCAGCATCAAAGACATGGCCAAGGCTGCGGCAGAGAGGCTGCACAATACACCCACTGTCGCGCGCAACAGTTATATTCATCCCGCCGTGATTGATCTGTCAGGTGCCGAAAATCCCAGCTTTGAGCCGCTGCGAAAAACTGGCCTGTTGGCCGCCGAGCAGCGTCTGATGGGTCTTCTGACGAATGTGGCTACGGCCAACACAACGGTTCAGGTTGTAGAGTAAGACCGCATCAGCGGGAATGTCGGAAGGACATCAGTTTTGAGAGATAGCCCTACGTCGCTCGGCCGGTTGCGACGCTGGAAATCGATCTGGTCGGAGGCTTTGTAACTCTTCGTACATGCCGTTGAAATCACGCTCAGCAAAACGGTGAACCCCGGTATCCGCAATCGCTTGCAGATCAGCACGGTCCGCCGCATCCATGCCGGAACCAGGTGTGCGCAACCCGACCGCGATGATCCTGCCGGGGTGGCGGTCAATGACGTCGCGGTAGATTTGCGCGTCGTGCTGTCCGGTATCGCCCAACAGGATGACGGGCAATTCGGGGTTGGCGCCGAGGATCACGTCAATACTGGCGCCTTTGTGGTTCCCGTGGCTGTCGGTGATGAATTTGGTAGTGCTCAGCCCCAGATCACGCAGAAACATCGGACCGCGGACCAAACCGCTGTTGCGAAAGACATCCGCAAGAAACCCGTGCAGGTTCCAAGGCGATGAGCTGACGTAGTAGACTGGATTGCGACCCTTGTCCGAGAGATTTTCCATCAGTGCGACAGCATCGGCAAACACATGGCGCGTGGTCGCGTTGCCGGTGAAGGAGGTGTAAAGATTGCGCATCAGTGAATACGCGCCCGTCTCGATCATCGTATCGTCGATGTCAGAGACAACGATGAACCGCGCCTGCGAATGCGGGACAAAGACGGGACAGGTCACGCTATCTTGAGCGCCCTCCACTTGGACCAGCTCGGTAATCCAGCCGGTGCGTCCGTCGCGCGGCAACAGCAGGGTGAAATAACCCTCTTCATCGGTGACAGCTGTCACATCCCCGCACCGCACCGTTGCATCGCGCACCTCGTCTGTAAGGAACATTCGGAGTATCTGACGAAAGTTTGCAAATCGCGACTGGCCGCTGACCGGCGATGCATGGCGCAGCTTGCTCAGAACACGGCCCCGGAGCACCAGATGATCGGGCGTTGCATAGCCGATGAAGGGATCGATGGCCCTGCCGTCAGATGTCCGGCCCCATACCCGGTCTGCGGCCGCTTCGATACGCAACGCCAGTCTGTGTACCAGTCCTTTGATCATAAAATAGCTCTCCCAGTCATCCGCCCTATCCGAGGCACAACGCGCAGCAGGCGCAAACGATGCATGCTCGTCTGAATATCTGCAACGCTGCTCAATACGTTAAACTGGGATAAGGATCCCCCATTTTGCGGCTTACCCGGCTGGACAATGGTATTTAGTATGGTGTTTTGATACGATACTTCGACGATTTTACGGCTTCAACGGCGGTTTGCCCGGAAATATTTATCCGGAGAGCGCCGGACGATAGTTTAAGACCAAGGACATAGCGATGCAGACCAAAGAGATCAGAATAGAAGATAAGTTTTCTTTGGGCGTGCGTGTCGCCGGGCTTGGCCTTGGAACGATCGACTATATTGCTGATACGATCAGTCTGGATGAACGCGGCGCGCAATTGTTCGATCTGCCAGCAAACCTGCCTATCCCAAGGGACGAATTGCACGGGCGGATCCACCCCGAAGACATCGGCGAGATCAATTGCCAGATCGCGCGCCTTCTCGACCCCGAGGACGACGGTATTATCGAAGTGACCCACCGCGTCGTTCACTCGAACGGTGACATTGTATGGATAAGCGCGCACAAGCAGATCGAATTCGCACCGGGCAATGGCGGCGCGCAAAAATCGCCCGCCTCGGGCCTCGTGGCGATCATTGATGTCACCGCGCACAAGCAGGACCAACAAAAGATACAGTATCTAATGGAGGAGTTGAACCACCGCTCGAAAAACCTGCTGACGGTTGTGCAGAGCCTTGCCCGGACGACATTTTCCACCGGTGATCTGGGAACCTTCAAAGACCGGTTTTCCAGTAGATTACAGGGACTGGCGCACAATCACGATGCATTGGTGAGAGGAAACTGGATTCAGGTCGACCTCCGCGATCTGATCTTGTCGCACCTTGCGGGATTTGTCGAGGCTGGCAGCGCCCGGGTGAGTCTGGAGGGCCCGCCAGTCCTGCTGGGAGCTGATCAGTCGCAGGCGATTGGCATGGCACTGCATGAACTGGCGACCAACGCCGCCAAACACGGTGCGCTGTCTGTCGACGTGGGCCATGTACATATCAGCTGGTATATCGGCACCGGACGGCACCTGACGATCAGCTGGTCGGAGAGCAATGGCCCCGAAGTCTCGGAGCCGAAAACCTTCGGTTTTGGTCAGAAGGTGATCAAGGAGATGACCGCCTCCAGCCTTGGCGGCACGGTAGACTTGCACTACCGGCCCGAGGGGCTTTTTTGGCAAGTCGGGTTCACTCTCGCTTAACGGCGATGAATATGGCGCACGCGGCACATCGTGAAGCGCGCAGGGTGGTTTGAGCTGAAGTCGATTGCCCGATCAGATTTGATCAATACCGAATGGCAGTTTTGCGCCGACCGTCTTGCATTTAACCTGCGGCGATACGATATGCTGTCACAGTACCTAGTCGTCACACCGTGTGAAGAATCAGAGAAAAAGGGAGATGGTGGATCACCGCCATGGTCACATCATCGAAACCCGAAGAAGCTTCCGGACGACCTGAATTAATGTCGTCAGCATATTGCTTCGATACGCTTAGATCAGCCGTTGACCCCTTTGTTGCGCGGCATTTCGGCTGGGCCGGAACGTGGCGGCTGCACCGCGATGCTTTTGGGTGGGACATCTTGCGCGCTCCGGTCAATGTCGTGCTTGCGCCGGTATTCGTTCTAACGAGGCTTATTGCTTTTGTATTTGGGCGTTTAGGATGGCAGCGCGGCTCCGCATGGTTGTTGCGCCGCCGGATTTTACTGCGCACCGCAGTGTCGCGGCGCGTTGAACAGCTGTTGATTAAAGATTTTCTGGCCCATCCTGATGGCCTCGATAAAATGATCGCACGTCAATCCGAAACAGTGGACCGCGCCGTTGCAAGACGCAAACGGGTGATGCTGGTCCTGTCAGATTATGCCGGCACGCGCTCTGCGGTGGCAGAGATAACAACGATGATTTTTACGTTGGCGATCGGCGCTTTTGTTTTTCAGGCGGTAACACCTGGCATGTTTTCGATGGCGCCGGGCGTGGCAGATGTCATGGCCCGCGCGGCGGCTGTTGCCGATTTCCCGTTTGGCCGCACGTTGGGTGGGATGTGGTACGGGACCTTTGCACCTGACGCGGCCCCATGGCTGGTGACTGCAACTCTTGTGGGGCTTATAATGGCAGGGTCGGTTTTTGCGGCATTTGCGGGTATTCTTGCAGATCCTGTTCAAGGCTGGCTTGGCATTCACCGCCGCAGGCTCCTGAGATTGATCGACACGATCGAGGCAGAGATCAGCGGCGATGACAAACCTTTCACCGCACGTGAACATTTCTACGCGCGGTTTGCGGATCTTTTTGACGCAGCGGCCAGTGTATTTCGTATCTTTAGAAGCTGAGATTACGGTCTCCCCGCCTCACCACACCTGAAATAACAGACCGGACTGTCGGCAAACGTTGGACCAAATGTATATCGAAATTGCGATTGTTATCTTCCTGACACTGATCAACGGGCTTTTGGCAATGTCTGAACTGGCCATCGTGTCAGCGCGCCCCGCGCGGATGAAGCTGTTGGCCGACAAGGGCAATTCGGGGGCGGCGACCGCGATAAAGCTGGCCGAGGATCCGGGCCGTTTTTTGTCAAGTGTGCAGATCGGTATCACGCTGGTCGGTATTCTGGCCGGTGCCTTTTCCGGCGCAACACTGGGGGCGCGGCTGTCCGGGACGCTGATCGAAGCAGGCATGCCTGCTGCATTGGCGCAGCCTGTCGGGGTCGGATCTGTTGTGGTTGCCATCACTTATCTGTCGCTGATCATCGGCGAACTGGTGCCAAAGCAGATCGCATTGCGTGCCCCCGAACAGGTCGCCGCGCAAATGGCTCCGATGATGCGGTTGATCGCAAAGGTCGCAAGCCCACTTGTCTGGCTTTTGGATAAATCGGGTAAAATTATCCTCGCTCTTCTTGGGCAATCCGGACAACAAAATTTTACCGTCAGCGATGAGGAAGTTCGGCTGATCATCTCCGAAGCAGAGACCACAGGCGCGATGAATCCTGCAGAAAGCCGCATGATCGCGGGCGTGATGCGTATCGCCGACCGCACGGCGCGCGGCCTGATGACGCCCCGGCACGAAGTCGAGACAATCAATCTTGGCATGGAAAAGTCGGCCCTTCTGCAAACCCTGCACCGCTACAATCGGTCCCGAGTACCCGTTTGGGAGGACACGCCCGACAATATTATCGGCGTTTTGACCAGCCGCGACATCCTTGCTCCGGCTCTCGTGGAAGGCCCGCTTGACCTGCGCGCCCTGTTGCGCCCTGCACCCGTCATGCAGGAGTGGCAAAGCGCGCTCGACGTCATTGACCGCCTGCGCGGTGCGCCTGCCCACATGCTGTTGATATACGATGAGTATGGCCATTTTTCCGGCATCGTCACTCCCATGAATATTCTCGAAGCGATCGCGGGCGACTTCCCGGATGAAGGTGAAGATGAGCCGAAAATGGTGATGCGGGCGGACGGTTCTTACCTTGTGTCAGGGTGGATGCCGCTCGATGAGTTTGCGGAGCATTTTTCGATCGAGCTTGACGCTGACCGCACCTATGAAACTGTCGCCGGGCTCGTCCTTGAGCAGGCAGGACAGATACCGTCGCTTGGCAGCGAGCTGATGTTTAACGGATTGATCTTTGAGGTCGTCGATATGGATGGGCGGCGGATTGATAAATTACTGGTAAGTCGCGTGCCAAAATGACGCTCCAAGGACAACAGCACCGATTAAAATACGCAGGAGGCTTAGCTCTCCGTGGGCAGTCATTGTAATCGGTCAGATGCTGCTTACTTCCTTGAAAACACGCTTATACGCTACGAAGAGCCCCCCTGATGCAACGTCCGTTTGTCGGCCCTCCCCCTTCGTGTTCGGCGTCGTTATTTGCCTTGTGCGTCTCCTTACCTCGGCACTCTCTCGGATGGACTGGTTGCGAAACCGATACTGGCACTGCCGCTGCGGTTCATCTTCTCTCCTACAAGTTGGAATATTGAATGCTATACGACATTCTGTTTGTGATCATGGGTCTCGGGCTTCTTTTCGCCGGCGGCGAGGGGCTGGTGCGGGGTGCAGTTGCTATTGCCGAGCGATTTGGCATTCCGAAACTCCTGATCGGACTGGTGATTGTGGGTTTCGGCACGTCCACGCCTGAGCTGTTGGTGTCGGTCAAAGCGGCACTTGATGGTGCATCCGAGATTGCTCTTGGAAATGTGGTGGGGTCCAATATCGCGAACATTCTGCTGATCATCGGTATCGCCGCAGCAATCGCACCAGTCTCGGGCTGGGATCGGGGCGCGTTGCGTGAAGCTTTCGTCGCAACACTGGTGGCACTCGGCACGCTGGGTCTGGTCCAGGCGGATATGATCAGCCAGATCCACGGTACCTTTATGCTGATCGGCCTGGTCGCGTATCTGGGCTTTACCTACTGGCTCGAAATGCGCGGCCGTACGGGGCAACGCACGCAAAAAGTAGAGGATATCGAAGATTCTGTGACGATGAGCCGGTTTAAGGCGATGACCTTTGTCATAGTCGGCATCGCCGCTCTGGTTCTCGGGGCTGACCTGCTGGTGAAGGGAGCGGTTTCCATCGCACGTGTCTTTGGGGTGACTGACGCAGTTATAGGTCTGTCGCTTGTCGCAATCGGAACCTCTCTACCCGAACTTGCAACGGCGGTTGTCGCAGCTATCAAGCGGCAGTCCGATGTTGTTTTGGGAAACGTGATAGGTTCTAATATTTTCAATATTCTGGCTATTCTTGGGATCACAGTTGTCATCCAGCCGATGGAAGTTGCCGCACGCTTCCGTGATATTGACGTGCCAATCATGCTGGGAGCCACCCTTGTATTGCTGGCGCTTCTGTTTGCAGCGCGAAGTATAGGTCGCATTTTCGGACTGCTCATGCTGAGCGTTTATGGCGTCTATATGGCGTTCCTCTTTTCGACGGGCGCGGTCTGATTCAGATAACAGCCGATCGAATTTACGCTTCTCGCCGTGATGGGAGGCACTGTCATAATACACAATGAGCAAGGCAGCCCGTGTCAGTTGAAAAATCAATCTTGGTCGGGATCGTGGACCGAATTATTGAAACAGCGCATCAGGAGGATGTAACGGTTGATGACATTGTGCATGCTTTTGGTCGCGCGAGCTTTGCCCCTGTTTTACTGATACCCGCTATTGCCGTGGTTTCACCACTGAGCGGCATTCCCTTGTTCTCAAGCTTTATGGGTTTGCTTATTTTTTTGATCTCGGTGCAGATGTTACTGCGGCGGGAGCAACTTTGGTTGCCAGGGTGGCTTCTGCGGCGCAGAACGAACAGCGCCCGTGTCCGAACGGTGTTTCTAAAATTACGACCTATGTGTGTCTGGCTTGATGCACACACCTATTCACGTCTCGTCGCGTTCGTACACAGGCCGTTGATTTTTATTCCCCAAACCCTTTGTGTGATTTCCGGGCTTGTCATGCCATTTCTTGAGTTTGTGCCTTTCTCTGCGTCCTTTGTCGGCGCGGCGGTGACACTGCTTGCGTTCGGCATGCTTGCACGAGACGGTCTATTCGTAATGCTGGGTGTTACGCTCTATCTAGGGCCGATCTGGATTGCGTATCATATTGTATAGTTGATCATGTATTGGGTTCTCACATACGTCATGATCTGCAATTTCTGCGATTGCAGGATTGGATCTATCTTGCTTCGGCCTTCGTTTCCCGATGGGGATTTGCCGTGTTTGACTTGGCGCTGCATGTTGGTTTGAGGAGCATTCCAGATTTGATTATGACCCTTTGGGTGACAGGATCAGGCGGAGCCTATATTTCTGTGGTTGATTTTTTGCTTTTGCGTGGAGACGTTTGTTGGGTTTGGGACCACTGGTTGGGACGGTAACGAGGGGTTCAGCGCATGGACTTGATAGGGGTTCGCAAGCGATCGCTGATGCGGATGTTGCATGAGGGGATAGGCAACTGGACCGCTCCTTGTTTGGGGGGAGGCTGACGGCAAAGCGCCTCGTGCTTTGTGGGGTGTATTTTAGTGAACGTCTTCCACGAGTTCCATTGGCATTGGAGCTTATGGGTTTGAAGTTGAGCGTTCGACCGTTGGGGCGATGCAAGGCGTGGTCC
>Ga0306910_1000044_pt1 | contig 86166 bp, 67 predicted proteins | sample AntRauMFilla2698_FD_190438 | JGI IMG/M metagenome (GOLD analysis project Ga0306910, IMG submission 190438) | Saline lake microbial communities from Rauer Islands, Antarctica - Metagenome Filla 2 #698 (v2) (version 2) | ecosystem: Environmental > Aquatic > Non-marine Saline and Alkaline > Saline ... | reverse complement strand
ATAGAAAATTGTATCGAGAAGTGTAATAAAGTTATGCGTTTAATCGAGTTCTCGATACAAATTTCACTTTTTTCAAAAGCAAAATTCACTCGAACTGACATAAACAGAAAAAAATTTGAATTGTCAATTTTGAAATTTTAAATATGAAATATAATCCACCTCTTACTACTCACCAAAAATCCACTACACCACTATACTATTACACCATTATACTACCCACCACTCACCATTCATTATTTTACCGAGCGAGTTAGCGAGTTGGTAAGTTCCGGGTTGAATAGTTCCGGGTTATTGCATAGCCGAATGATAGAATGGATGCGTAATTTCAAATACCTCTAATTCACCACTCACCACTCACGACTCACTTGTCACTTCGAGTGATTTTCGATAGAAAATTGTATCGAGAAGTAGTTTTAAGTTATTAGTTTAGTCGATGTCTCTATATCATTTACTGTCTCCTTTCTTTTTTGCATCGCCCAAAAAAGAAACAAATCCCCAAAGCTTTGGGGACCAGGCTTTTTGAAAAAAAATAGAAAATTCTACGGAACCCCCAGCCACAGATGAAAAATAACTCATCATGCAAAAGCATGACTCAAACAGATTTTCATCTCTTCTCCCAAGCTGCTTCCTTGATTTTTAACTTTTTTTCAATAGGCCGGTTTTCTTTGTATCGTGGAACTTGAAGCCTTGAATTCACTATTGTCATCTCGAGGGAAACGCAGTGACGAGAGATTTCAGCCACTAGTCTACCAGTTCACCTCTCAAGACTCACGACTCACTTGTCACTTCGAGTGATTTTCGATAGAAAATTGTATCGAGAAGTAGTTTTAAGTTATTAGTTTAGTCGATGTCTCTATATCATTTACTGTCTCCTTTCTTTTTTGCATCGCCCAAAAAAGAAACAAAAAAGACTAGGCTTTTTGAAAAAAAATAGAAAATTCTACGGAACCCCCAGCCACAGATGAAAAATAACTCATCATGCAAAAGCATGACTCAAACAGATTTTCATCTCTTTTCCCAAGCTGCTTCCTTGATTTTCAAATTTTTTTCAATAGGCCGGTTTTCTTTGTATCGTCGAACTTGAAGCCACGAGGCTGTAACTTCGAGTGATTTTCGATAGAAAATTGTATCGAGAAGTGTAATAAAGTTATGCGTTTAATCGAGTTCTCGATACAAATTTCACTTTTTTCAAAAGCAAAATTCACTCGAACTGACATAAACAGAAAAAAATTTGAATTGTCAACTTTGAAATTTTAAATATGAAATCTGGTCATTGAGTGTTCTGTTGACAAACAGAATGTATCGAAATGACGTTTCTCAACCTGGCTTCGATACACCCCTCTCCAAAAAGCGAGTCACTCAGCCACCACTCACCAGTCAAGAATCAAAACTACACCATTATACTATTACACGAGTGTACGTCCCTAATATACGTTGACCACTGTCGACTCACGACTCACTATTCACCACTCACCATTAGACCACTACACCACTCACCACTAATAGCTCCATTAAAATTTGAACTATCAATTTTGAAATTTTAAATATGAAATGAAATAGGATCAATTTTTTAAATTACTAATTCATCTACGGGTCTTCTTTTACTCTTCATATCTTTATCTTTGAAAAAAATTGAGATCTAATGAAAATATATACTAAAACTGGAGATAAAGGCACTACTTCGCTGTTCGGTGGAAAACGGGTTGCTAAACACAATATCCGTATCGATAGCTATGGAACAGTCGATGAGCTAAATGCAAACCTTGGCTTGGTCCGCGACCAGGATCTAGATGCCGATTCTAAAACGGGTTTAATCACGATACAGGAAAAGCTATTTACCGTTGGAGCCATTTTGGCTTCAGATCCGGGGAAAGCATCTAATGCAAGTAAAATTCCAAAGCTTAAAGAAGAAGACATTCTCTTTTTGGAGAATGAAATCGACAGGATGAATGAAGATTTACCAGAAATGACTCATTTTGTGTTGCCAGGTGGACATCCAGCAGTGTCTCATTGCCATGTCGCCAGAACGGTGTGCCGACGTGCAGAGCGTATTTGTACTGCTTTGTTCAATTTAGAACCTTTCGATGAGAAGGTACTTCAGTATTTGAATCGACTTTCAGATTACCTTTTTGTCCTAGCAAGATGTATTGCCAAGCAGAAAAATGCCGATGAGGTAAAGTGGATTCCTGATACTTCTAGGTAGTTGAGGGTTGGAGGGTTAGCGAGTTGAGGAGTTGCGGGTTCTGGGGTTCCGAGTTGGAGGGTTGGAGAGTTCTGGGGTTCCGAGTTGGAGAGTTCCGGGTTATTGCATAGCCGAATGATAGAATGGATGCGTAATTTCAAATACCTCTAATTCACTATTCACTATTCACTACTCCCTTAGGCTTAATCGAGTTCTCGATACGATGGCTTTGGTCTATCGCCACAAACCCATTACTCGAACTGACGTTTAAATGTGGCTTCGATATGATTTTTCAAAAGAAAAATCACTCAGCCACCGGTCCACCAGTTAACCAGTCTACCAGTAAACCACTCACCACTCACCACTATACTATTACACCACTCTACCAGTCAACCACTCACCACTCACCACTATACTATTACACCATTAGACAACTACACCACTATACTATTACACCGGTCTACCAGTTCACCTCTCAAGACTCACCACTCACTTGTCACTTCGAGTGATTTTCGATAGAAAATTGTATCGAGAAGTAGTTTTAAGTCAGGAGCTTAGTCGATGTCTCTATATCATTTACTCTCTCTTTCTTTTTTGCATCGCCCAAAAAAGAAACAAATCCCCAAAGCTTTGGGGACTAGGCTTATTTTTATGTCTTAGAAAACTACAAAAGCGGCTCCCCCACGCAAAGCAAACCGTTTCACTAGTGCTTTGCTCCATTATCCTTTCTTCACCACTTTTTTGTTTTCCAAATTCCATAAAAAGTAGGCCATTTTTCTTTGTATCGAGAAACTTGTCACTTCAAGGCTGTCACTTCGAGTGATTTTCGATAGAAAATTGTATCGAGAAGTGTAATAAAGTTATGCGTTTAATCGAGTTCTCGATACAAATTTCACTTTTTTCAAAAGCAAAATTCACCTGCCTACCAAGGAACGCAGGCAGGCTCGAACTGACATGTATTCAATTCAAATTATTTAAACTCACGACTCACGACTATTCACTGTTCATCATTCGTTATTCTGTATTCATTATTATTTATTGACTATTCTTTATTCGGTATTCAATATTCAGTATCCACCTCTCACCACTAATAGCTCCATTAAAATTTGAATTGTCAATTTTGAAATTTTAAATATGAAATATAGGTCGTCAATCACTTCAAGGCTGTCACTTCGAGTGATTTTCGATAGAAAATTGTATCGAGAAGTAATTTTAAGTTATTAGTTTAGTCGATGTCTCTATATCATTTACTGTCTCCTTTCTTTTTTGCATCGCCCAAAAAAGAAACAAAAAAGACTAGGCTGTTTGAAAAAAACTAGAAAATCCCACGGAACTCCCAGCCACAGATGAAAAATAACTCATCACGCAAAAGCGTGACTCAAACAGATTTTCATCTCTTCTCCAAAGCTGCTTCCTTGATTTTCAAATTTTTTTCAATAGGCCATTTTTCTTTGTATCGAGAAACTTGTAACCTTGAACCTGAAATTGTCATCTTGAGGGAAACGCAGTGACGAAAGATCTTTGTCACTAGTCGTGTATTCGAATAATAAGTCATTATTAAAATTTGAATTGTCAATTTTTAAATTTTAAATATGAAATGACGTTACTCAACCTGGCTTCGATACACCCCGCTCCAAAAAGCGGGTCACTCAGCCACCACTCACCACTCACCACTATACTATTACACCATTAGACCACTACACCACTATACTATTACACCAGTCTACCACTCACGACTCACCACTCATTATTTTACCGAGCGAGTTAGCGAGTTAGCGAGTTGGAGGGTTGGAGAGTTCTGGGGTTCAGAGTTGAATAGTTCCGGGTTATTGCATAGCCGAATGATAAAACAACAGTATAATTTTAAATTCCTCTAATTCACGACTCACCATTTCACCTCTCACCACTCACCACTCACCACTCACCACTCACCACTATACTATTACACCACTATACTATTTCACCATTATACTATTACACCAGTCTACCACCCACCAAATTCAAAAGCAATTTGAAATCAGAGGCTTAGCTGAAGTTTAGGTTGAAATAATTCTTAAAAATGTTGACTGTTACGCTAAAAAAATTACATTTGCAAAAATTAAAATATCCTTGCAATGTATTGGACTTTAGAACTTGCTTCCTACCTAAGTGATGCGCCTTGGCCAGCAACCAAAGACGAATTGATTGATTATGCCATACGAACGGGGGCCCCACTTGAAGTTGTAGAAAACTTACAATCCATAGAAGATGAAGGCGACACCTACGACTCTATAGAGGAAATCTGGCCAGATTATCCTACAGATGACGATTATCTTTGGAACGAAGACGAATATTAACTTTTCTGTTCCCAAATTCACTCTAAAAGTCTCGTAAAGAGACTTTTTTTTTTCGTTACCTTTGAATTACTAAATTAATAAAGCCACTTATGGGTGTTTTAGATTCCGTATTAAAAGTATTTGTAGGCGATAAGACCAAGAAAGATCTTAAAGCTATTACTCCAATTGTTGATCAAATCAAAAGTTTCGAAAGTCAGTTTGAAGCGCTAAGCATAGACGAACTCCGTCAAAATACCTCTCGTTTTAAGACGACGATCAAAGAGGCCACCGCAGACTTGCAGTCGCAGATCGATGCGCTGGAAGAGAAGGCTGAACATGAGCCAGATATTGATGTGAAAGAGAACTTTTATGGTGAAATTGACGATCTAAAGGCCGAAATTTATAAAACGACCGAAGAGGTGCTTAATGATATTCTTCCGGAAGCTTTTGCAACGGTGAAAGAAACTGCCAAGCGTTTTTTCCACAATACAAGTTTAGAAGTCAGTGCTACAGAATTTGACAGAACGCTTTCGGCTTCCAAAGACTATGTAAACCTAAACGGCGACAAAGCCATTTGGAACAACTCGTGGGATGCAGCGGGTAAGCCAATTACTTGGGACATGATTCATTATGATGTCCAATTGATTGGGGGTATTGCGATGCACCAGGGGATAATTGCTGAAATGCAAACGGGGGAAGGTAAAACCTTGGTGGCGACCTTGCCGATGTACCTAAACGCTTTAAGTGGTGATGGCGTTCACTTAGTTACTGTGAACGATTATCTGGCCAAAAGGGATAGTGCTTGGATGGCGCCTATGTTTGAATTCCACGGATTAAGCGTGGATTGTATAGACTACTATAAGCCTAATTCTGAAGCTAGACGGAAAGCTTATAATGCGGATATTACCTATGGAACCAATAATGAGTTTGGTTTTGATTATTTAAGAGATAACATGAGTCACTCTCCAGATGATCTCGTCCAGCGTCCACACCATTATGCGATTGTGGATGAGGTGGATTCGGTGTTGATTGATGATGCTAGAACACCACTTATTATTTCTGGACCTGTTCCTAAAGGCGATGTGCATGAGTTTGAAAACTTAAAGCCGCAAATTGCTCAAATTGTTGAAGTTCAACGTAAACAATTAACTGGTGTTTTGGCGGAAGCTAAAAAACTGATCAAAGAAGGCGAAACCAAAGAAGGGGGATTACAACTGTTGAGAGTATTCCGTGGCTTGCCAAAAAATAAGGCCTTAATTAAATTTTTAAGTGAAGAAGGGGTGAAGCAATTGCTCCAGAAAACTGAAAATTTCTATATGCAAGACAACAATAAGGAAATGCCTAAGGTAGATGCCGAATTGTATTTTACTATTGAAGAGAAAAGCAACCAAATAGACCTCACCGATAAAGGAATCGATTTCCTTTCTGGAGAGGATAACAAAGATTTCTTTGTAATGCCTGAAATTGGGGTGGAAATTGCCCAAATCGAAAAATTAGGCTTACCTAAAGAAGAAGAAGCAGAGAAAAAAGAAGAATTATATAGAGATTTTAGCATTAAAAGTGAGCGAATTCACACGCTAAGACAATTGCTGAAAGCCTATACGTTGTTTGAAAAAGACACCGAATATGTGGTGATGGAAAACAAGGTGAAGATTGTAGATGAGCAAACCGGTAGGATCATGGACGGGCGTCGTTATTCTGATGGTCTTCATCAGGCGATTGAAGCCAAAGAAAATGTAAAGATTGAAGATGCCACTCAAACATTTGCGACGGTAACGCTTCAGAATTACTTTAGAATGTACAATAAGTTGTCTGGGATGACGGGTACAGCGATGACAGAAGCTGGAGAATTCTGGGAGATCTACAAGTTGGATGTCATGGAAATTCCAACTAATAAGCGCATCTCTAGAGACGATAAACAAGACAAGGTCTTTAAGACTAAGCGTGAAAAATACAATGCCATTATCGACGAAGTGGCACAACTTTCTGCAAAAGGCAGACCTATATTAATAGGAACTACTTCTGTAGAAATTTCAGAATTACTGAGTCGTATGTTGAAATTACGCTCAGTTCCCCATAATGTATTGAACGCCAAATTGCACAAACGCGAAGCAGATATTGTTGCTGAAGCGGGTAAAGGAGGTATTGTTACTATAGCCACCAATATGGCTGGCCGTGGTACGGATATTAAATTGTCTAAAGATGTAAAAGACGCCGGTGGTTTAGCTATCATCGGTACAGAGCGCCACGATTCTAGACGTGTCGATAGGCAGTTGAGAGGACGTGCTGGTCGTCAAGGAGATCCAGGAAGCTCTCAGTTTTATGTGTCTCTAGAAGATAATTTGATGCGTTTATTTGGTAGTGAGAAAATTGCCAAATTGATGGATAGAATGGGCTTGGAAGAGGGAGAAGTGATCCAGCATTCTATGATTTCAAAATCCATAGAGCGCGCTCAGAAGAAAGTAGAAGAGAACAACTTCGGTATTCGTAAGCGTTTGCTGGAGTATGATGATGTGATGAACGCTCAAAGAGAAGTTATCTATAAGAGACGTTATAACGCACTATATGGTGAACGATTGAGAATCGATATTGCCAATATGATTTTTGATACCGCCGAGGTGATCACAGATTTCAATAATGCCAATACTGACTTTGAAAACTTTGAGTTTGAGTTGATTCGTTTCTTCTCGATGAACTCTCCAGTATCTAAAGCACAATTTGAAAAGCAAGCTGTTCAAAAAACGGCGGGAATTGTTTACAAACAAGCTTATGAGAACTATAAAGCTAAAATGATAAACAATGCTGAAGAGGCTTTTCCAGTGATCAAACAAGTGTTTGAGAAGCAGGGAGAAAAATTTGAACGTATTGCAGTTCCCTTTACCGATGGCCAAAAGACACTTCAAGTGGTTACAAACTTGAAGAGGGCCTATGAAACTGAAGGAAAAGACTTGATTACCGACTTTGAAAAGAACATTTCTCTAGCCATTATTGATGAAGCTTGGAAAAACCACCTTCGTAAGATGGATGAGTTAAAGCAAAGTGTTCAATTGGCTGTTCACGAGCAAAAAGATCCTTTATTGATCTATAAGTTTGAAGCTTTTGAACTGTTTAAAGTCATGATTGAAGAGGTGAATAAAGAGGTGATTTCTTTCTTATTCAAAGGAGAGTTACCACAGCGTGAACCAGATCAAATTACTGAAGCTAGGCAGCTTAAGTCCAAAGAGCAGTTACAAACTCAAAAAGAAGAGATCCAAAACTTAGATGAGCGCGCAGCCCAATCTAGAAAAGCTGGGGCTCAGGCTAGTCAACAACAACAGGTTGTTGAAACCATCGTTAGAGATCAGCCAAAAATTGGTAGAAACGATAAAGTGACCATCAAGCATGTGGGTTCTGGTGAAGAAAAATCCATGAAGTACAAGCAAGCGATCCCTTTAATTGATAAAGGAGAGTGGGTACTGATGAACCATTAACATCAAGATTCAAGGATGAAGAAATTTGAAATTGAATTAAAGTGGGCTTCCGCATATACAGCTATCAGCATCGCTTGGGTCTATTTTGAAAAATACTTAGGCTACCACGATGAACACGTGAGTAGCCAAGCTATATTTTCGTTTTGGCTCATGATCCCTCAAATTTTGGTGTATGTGTTAGCAATTCGAGAAAAACGAGAGCGTTACTACAAAGGTGAAATCACTTGGCAAAAAGCCTTTATTTCTGGAGTAGTTCTTTCAGCAGTAATTGGAGGCTTGTCTCCAGCAGCCATTTACATCATGGCAGAATTTGTGACTCCAGAATTCTTTTCAAATATTGTGGAGGTAAGAGCAGCACAAGGCATTCCTAGGGAAGGCTTAGAACAGATCTATAATCTCAACAGCTATATCAGTCAAGCGATTTTTAATAACCTAGGATCTGGAGTTTTCTTTTCGGCAATCATCGCGTTAGTTCTAAAGAATAAAAAGGGTTAAAAGTAAACTCAATTTGGTTAAACTTTTTTTATATTTTGAATAAATTTTTTTATTGCTTCCTAATTTTGTATATTGAATAAAAAACAATAATGAATCTTAAAAAATTGCCTAGTATTTTAGGGGTCTTCGCCTTTTTTTTGATAATAAAACATTTTTTCTGTGTTTTTTTTAAAAGGACAGAAACCAATATTATATCTGATGAAGGTATAAAAATTCTAGAAAATCCAGATAAGAAGCAAGACCTGAGGAAGGCTGTTGATGAATATCATAGGACAGGCGATTGGTCAAAGACTAGTTTAAAAAAAATAATATAATAGTTGAATCTCACTTTTGGATTTATAGCTCTCTTTATCTCTATAATTATTCCTGGAATCTTATTCAGGAGATATTATTATTACGGTGAGTTTTCAAAACAATTTCATACAAAAGATCCAGTATTACACTCTATTTTTTTAAGTATAATTCCAGGTGTTTGCGTTCAAATTATCGTATTTTATATTTTGAGTGAAATGAACTTTTTTGATATTGAAAACATCAAAATTTTCAATATCTATAAGGACTTTTCATTTTTAGAATCTAAAGAAATAAATTCAGATACAGTTAAATTTTTTCAAGACGGACTTGGAAAGTTTATATTATACTCAATTATAGTTTTTTTATTTGCTTCCTTATCTGGAATCCTTTCTTCAAAGTTACTGCGATTTCTAAAGCTTGATATAAAATTTAAAATCTTCAGATTTAAGAACCAGTGGTATTATATTTTTAGCGGAGAAGTCTTAGATTTTGAAAAATTTAGAATTGCAAAAAATGTTCAATTTAATGAATTACCAGAGAATCAGAATGTATTATTAACATATGCAGATGTTTTGGTTTCAAATAATCAAGGCAATAGAGAGTTGTATAGTGGTTATGTAGTTGATTATGATTTAAACCAAGATGATATTTCTAAATTAGAAAAGCTTTATCTTTTAGATGCTTTCAGATATAAAAAACCTAATAGTTCAAATTATTTTGAAGCAAATGATAAAACTAGTTTTTCGTCAACTAGTGAATCATTTCGAATAATTCAAATTTCAAATGAATCTTATAATTCCTCAAGGTTAAGAGTATCAATTCCTGGTGATCTACTTGTATTAGCAGGTGAAAATATTCAAAACATAAACCTTACTTACATTCCATCAAAAAAGATGGCTGAAATAAAATCAAATAAAAAGGATAGAACGCTCAAAAAGGTATTGTATTCAATATTTTTAATTAATTCAATTCTTATTATATTACATCTAATACTACCTTTTATTAATTATGGTGAATATAGTTTTATAGACAATTATAAGTTGAATACAACATTTTTAGAAAAAATAGTTTTCTTGATATATTTTTATCAGTTCACGGCAATCGGAATTCCCTCAAAAGATGAATTAGGAAATTATTCTTATAATTTTAAAAAGTCAATGTTACCGAGAATCGTGGTTTTTATATTAATTACAATATCTGTATATGTTTATTATATTAATTAAAAACCCTTGATGTATCAGAATGGAAAGATTGCTTGAAACCTGAATCGGTTTCCGGTTTCTTCAATGCTATTAGATAGTCTGGCATAGTCAGAATCCCAGTTATTAGTGAAGATGTTTATGTCGTAACTTAGTTGAAATCTAACAAATTCCTCATTCTCATCAGACGTGAATATAGAATAACCAATGCTTGGGCCAATATGGAATTGATAAAGGTCGAGCTTTGCAACATCTCCAAAACTTCCTGGTTCATTTAAATCGATTGTTTCATTTTTATTGAAAAACTCTAGCTCTGATGTCATGTAATTAATGGCTAAACCAGCATAAATTCGATCTTTATTTTCAAACTGTAGAACATTCCTAAGATATCTCAGTGAAAGCGTTCCTGAGGTTAATTGATGTTCGAAATTATCACGTTCTCGCTCTTGATTGTAAAACCCGAAATCTAGATCAATTCGATTTTTACCAAAATCACCTACCAGACCAAACGAAAATTCAAAAGGAAATCTCCTTACTGTCGGAACATTACTTTCGCTTAGAAAAGGATTGATGTTGAGAGCATCTGAGTAAATCATTCCAAAGCCGATGTAATAATTAACGTCAAAAATAGTCTTATCCGTAGGTGTGATCTGGTCTTAGAGCAAAACTTATTTCTGTAAACAGTATTAAACAGAGACTTAAGATCAAATATATTTTTTTCATTTTATTAGATTTTAATTATTTGTTTTCAATTTCGGAAATCAATTCATCGGTAATCTTTAAGGTATGATAGACGTTTTGGACGTCGTCATGCTCTTCAAACTTATCGATGAGATTCAAGATTTGCATCGCCTCTTCCAAAGGGAGCTCAGTTGTGTTTAAGGGAATACGTTGGACTTCCGCGTTTTTAGGTTCGATATGGAGCGTTTCAAGTTTTGACGCCGTTTTACCAAAATCAGTGAATTCTGTATAGACGGTTATGAGGTCTTCCTCTTTTTCCAGATCCAAAGCTCCTCCGTCTATCAATTCTAGTTCTAAGTCTTCAGAATTGAGTTCTACGTGGTCTTGGTCCAGAATAAACACTCCTTTTCTATCAAAGAGAAATTCCAAGGAGCCATTGGTGCCTAAACTTCCTCCGTTTTTACTAAAAATAGAACGGATGGAAGCGACAGTTCTGTTGGTATTATCGGTAGTGCATTCCACGTAAATGGCAATGCCATGAGGACCATAACCTTCAAAAGTGACCATCTCATAAGTATCCGCATCGGCGCCAGAGGCTTTCTTGATGGCTCTTTCTATGGTATCTTTCGGCATGTTTACGCCTTTCGCGTTTGAAATCGCATTGCGTAGAGTGGAATTAGTTTCTGGATCATCTCCGCCGCCTTCCTTCACCGCTACTGTAATTTCCTTGATCGCTCTCGTAAATTGCTTAGCTCGCTTTTTATCTTGAGCCCCTTTTCTGTGTTTAATATTTGCCCATTTGCTATGTCCAGCCATACGTTTACTATATTAAAAACTTAGCGTTAATATAATGAAATAGGAAGTCATTGTCAACTCTTCCTTACCAGTAAAGTTTGGAGGCGATAGCAGCAGCAGTTTCCCGCTTAAGACGCTTACGGTTTTCGAAAGTGAGTTCAAGGCCTTTGGTATGGATTAAAGGGTGAACAACAGCTCTCAAAACCCCTGGACTTCCTGAGGTGAAGCCATAACGAAATCTTTTTTTGCTATCTGGAAATGATATGGGCACAATAGGTATGTGATGCTCTATGGAGAGTCGAAAGGCTCCATCTTTAAATTCATCCAAAACCTTTGTGATATCGTTGGGGACGCCGCCTTCAGGAAAAATACAAATACTGACGCCATTTTTTAAGCGTCTTTGGGCTTCCATAAAAGCATTTTTTCTACTTTTTGCATTCCTTCTGTCTACCAAAATACAAGAGCGTCTATAAATTAATCCAAAAACAGGAAGTTTGGCTAGCTCCCGTTTACCGATGAATACAAAAGGGGTTTTGGAGACATAAATCATCATCATAATATCGATCATACTCGAGTGGTTGGCAGTTAGCATATAGCTTTTTCGCTTATCGAGATGCGTGTTGTAAGTGACTTTCGGAAAAAAGCCCATGCCGTATAAAACTATGGATGCCCAAAGTTTACCAATACGGAAAGTACCGGGATACCATTTTTCTTTGGACGTGGTGATGAGTAAAAAGGGCAATAGAATGACAAGAGGAGTAATGACAATGATGTAAAACCAAATTCTCCAAACAACTATCAAAATGTTCTTAATCCATACCATAGGCGGCAAATTTAATAAATTGAATGGGTTCGGTTGAACAAAACATTTATCTTTGACTCAATTTGTAATATATCCATTTTTATGTCTAGAATATTAACCGGTGTCCAGAGCACTGGGACTCCACATTTGGGAAATTTATTAGGGGCAATTATCCCTGCTATCGAATTGGCTAATTCTCCAAAGAATGAGTCGTTTCTATTTATTGCCAATCTACATTCTCTTACCCAAATAAAGGACGCTGAAGTCTTAAAAGAAAATACCTACGCCACTGCTGCCACCTGGCTTGCATTTGGGTTAGATGTCGAAAAATCGACCTTTTATAGACAAAGTGATGTCCCACAAGTAACTGAACTCATGTGGTACTTAAACTGTATGTTTCCATACCAACGCCTAACTCTAGCTCATTCGTTTAAAGATAAAGCAGATCGGTTGAGCGATGTTAATGCGGGCTTATTTAGCTATCCTATGTTGATGGCCGCGGATATTTTGCTCTATGATGCTGAATTTATTCCCGTTGGTAAAGATCAATTACAACATATTGAAATGACTAGGGATGTGGCCGAACGCTTCCACGCTCAATATGGCGACACCTTTGTGTTGCCTGAAGCCAAATTATCTGAATCTTCCAAATACGTCCCAGGAACCGATGGTGCTAAAATGAGTAAGTCTAAAGGCAATACCATAAATATTTTCCAGACCGATAAGAAATTGCGCAAGCAAATTATGCAAATCGAAACGGACAGTACGCCCTTAGAAGATCCTAAAGATCCTGAAACCTGTAATGTATTTCAGATTTATAAATTGATTGGCTCTAAAACTCAAGTTGAAGCCTTAAAGTCAAATTACCTAGCTGGGGGTTTTGGGTACGGTCATGCGAAGCAAGCTTTGTTCGATTTGATTCTCACTACTTATTCTGAAGAACGGGAAAGGTTCGATTATTTTATGAACAATAAAGCAGAGATCGATAACCTGTTAAGCATAGGAGCTAGTAAAGCAAAAGAGGTTGCTGGAGGAGTCTTGAGTCGGGTGAGGCATAAACTTGGTTATTAACAACAAAATAATTACAGATGTACACGTCTAAACTTATACAAGGATGTATGACTTGGGGTAGGTGGGGAAAACAGTTGTCCACCCGCCAAATGGCCAGTCAAATTGAAGACTGCCTCAGCCTTGGTGTCACCACCTTCGATCATGCTGATATTTACGGAGATTATACCACGGAAGCTGAGTTTGGTAAAGCGTTTACAGAAAGTAAAATTGAACGAGACTCCATTCAGTTGATTTCTAAATGTGGGATACAATTGCCAAACTCCGCTCGAGATAATCGAGTGAAGCATTATCAATATGATTCAGAGTATATCATAGCCCAAGCAGAACAATCTATTTCTAATTTGAATTGTGGCTATTTAGATGCGTTTTTACTCCATAGGCCAAGTCCATTGATGGATCTGCGAGAGATTGCTAAATCTATAATTTATTTGAAAGAACAAGGTAAAATTAAACACTTTGGCGTGTCTAATTTTACAACACAGCAAATGGATTTATTAAGCGCGTATGTAGAAGTAGAAGGACACCAGTTGCAATGTTCTTTAAACCATCCACAGCCTTTTACAAATGATATTCTTCAGCACCATCTTTTTAAACACATTCTAACCATGGCTTGGAGTCCTTTGGGAGGTATAAATACTTTACACCAGGACAATCCTATTCTAGATAAAACCCTAGAAGAAATGGCAACAAAGTATGAGTGTGAAAAAGCTCAACTTGCCATTGCCTTTTTAAATGTGCATCCCATCGGGATTAGACCTGTTGTTGGGACTACCCAAATGACAAGACTGAAAGGATTGAAAGCCGCTTTAGCTATAGAGTTAAGTTTACAGGATTGGTTTTCAATATTGGAGGCTTCACGGGGTCATGAAGTTGACTAATTCTTAACACGAAATACATTTCATTTTTTTAGGCTCTTGTTTTGTGTCAAAGATATTTGCAATTTCTACAGGATAAAAGTCAAAATTTATCCAGTAAACTTTTTTATAATTTTTGTAAACTAGAGATCTGTATGGTATTATGACTTAAGATGTCCTACAATTGACTTTACCCTTAGCGAATTTATTGTCAATTTGATGTTGTTGAAAACATAAACCTTTTATTCTTTTTTAGCTCACTCTTATATTTACTGTTTTAAGTGTTCGTGAATCTCGTTCCTCGATTTGCATTGCCCATTCCGAACGAACGGGAGAAACACTCCTGCCTGCTTGTCCGCAGGAAAGAATAGCTTTTCTTTTAATATCTTTGAATTTACTTTCGCCAAATTCTAACCCAATACACTTCTAATTCCACTTTCGAATTATTATTTCTAAATCCATTTTAATCAAATACACCTGATTATTAATTTTAAATATTTTTCGTTACGCCGACTTCAGTTGACCTAACAACATCATTTGAATTCAATTTGATATTAATCGTATGTCCGGTTTAAGATATTCGCTTTTCTGATAAAGCTTCTGCTTTTTTCTAGATCGGTTTTAGTTATAAAACTAAAGCCCACGTATAAAATCAGTGAAATGGAAATGCCGATTAAGGCTTGTGTAACCGAGGCTATTTCCCAGGCAACGGGTAAGGGAGCGCCAAGAGCTACCAGGAGATTATAGCTAGAAAATATCAACCCAAATAACATAGAAATTGTAGCAGCTGTAGCTGTTCCCCTTGCCCATAAGAAGCCCAAGATTAAGGGTATGAATGCTCCACTGGTCAGAAAATCAGACCCTATCCAGGCGATGGTTAATACCGATTTTATTTGTAAAGCTATTAGCAAAGCGATGGCACCAATAATAAAGGTGGAGATTCTGCCTATGGTAACGTTATGAGCAGCACTTGCCCTAGGGTTTATATATTCTTTATAAATATCTAAAGTTAAAGAAAGTGCCCCGGTATTGATAAGAGAATCCATGGTAGACATAATCGCCGCACTTAGCCCCACAAAAAGAAGAGCGCTAATTAACGGATTTGAAATATTGCTAATCATATTGGGAACAATTCCGCTTTTGGGAACGCTTTCATAAAATACAGAAGCAAACATGCCTGTATAAGTCACCATAAGATAGAGCGGAATAAAAGCGAGGAAACTAATAATCATCATTTTTCTGGCGTCTGTAGATTTTTTTGCTGCAGAAATGCGTTGCCAAATATTTGCCTGAATCATCCACGAGGTACCAAAAGTAATAACATAGGCCAAATTATCGGAAACGTCACTAAAAAAGGACGTGTAACCACTTTTATTATTGGCAAGGGCTGTCATTTTTACAGCTTCCATGCCGCCCGACTGGGTGTAGGCGGTATAGAACAAAAATACGGCAGTAAATAAAAAGAATAGAAACTGAAGTAAATCGGTGAGCACCACGCCTTTAAAGCCACCAAATAAGGAATAAGTCAACACGATTAGCGTACCTATAATCGCACCGGTTTGATAGCTGAGATCAAAAAATGCCTGGAAGAATTTACCTACGACAATGACCTGAACTGTTGCGGCAATGACCATAAAAATGATAATAAAAACAGTAAGTAGTAGTGAAACTGTGCTGTTGTAGCGTTGTTCCATAAGTTGTGGTTGCGAAATAGACCCTATATTTCTAATTCCTCTAGCAAATAGAAACAAAAGGGCAGTCGCTATTAATACAGGCACCCCATAAATCCAAAAAGAGCTAATGCCATTTCTGTGAGCATGATCTACAAGATCTATAGCAGAACCACCGCCCCACCAGGAGGCTATAAAAGTAACGGCCAATAACCAGGCTGGGAGTTTTCTGGAAGCCAGAAAGAAATCTTCACTGCTTTCACTCTTTCTATTCCAGATACCTACGGCTATAATTCCCGCAACGTAAATTATTAAAAATAGGATGCTAATATTTGTACTTTGCATATTAATTTGCTGTGATATAACTTAGTTTCTTAATCATTTTTGAAATAAAATTGTGCAATATAGTTTTCTTGCTTCCACTTTCGTTCAATCTGTATCAAAATTCATCAAAATATCCATTGATATAAAAAGGACTTACTTATGAATAAGTGATCCAGCTTCAAGATTTGACTTTTTCCTGTGCCTTTTTATTGTCAATTTGATGTAGTTGAAATACTTAAACCTTTTATTCTTTTTTAGTTCGCTCTTGTATTCGCTGTTTTAAGTGTTTGTGAATCTCGTTCCTCGATTTGCATCGCCCATTCTGAAGGATCTGGAAAAACAAACCTACCTGCATATCCGAATTTAGGCAGGAAAGACTAGCCTTTCTTTTAATATCTTTGAATTTACTTTTGGCAAATTCTAACCAATAAACTTCTAATTCCGCTTTGGAAGTATTGTCTCTAAATCCATTTTATTCAAATTGACCTGATTATTAATTTTAAGGATTTTTCGTTACGCCGACTTCAGTTGACCTAACAACATCACTTGAATTTTAGTCCTTTATTTTTCCTGAATTTCAGCATCCTATCTAGGTGATTTCTTAGCTTTAAAGCTCATTAACTTTGCCTATTATTGCTTAACTTACGGCAAATTCAGAAGAAAAAAGAAAGATGAAAAATGTATTGGGTACAGAATTACAAGCCTGTTCTTACGATCCTATGACGGGGGCTTTTCGAGATGGGTTTTGCAAATATTCCGACCAAGATCCCGGTCTCCATATTGTTGCGGCAAAAGTGACCGAGGGATTTTTGGAATGGAACAAAGCTAGAGGGAACGATCTGGTGAGTCCTAAACCGCAATGGAGTTTTCCAGGGTTGAAACCAGGAGACTGGTGGTGTATTTGTATGGGAGTGTGGTTGAAAAGTAAGGAAGCTGGGCATCCTCTTCACTTGCGACTAGAATCTTGCCATGAAAAAATGCTCGAGTATATCTCGCTGGAGACCCTGAAAGCATGGGAATATAAGGAGTAAAAAAAAATCCCCTTTTGAAATGATTTCAAAAGGGGATTGAACTTATATTAAACTAATTTTTATTTAGTTTTTTAAAGATTGCATGTCAATGACAAATCTGTATTTGACGTCTGAATTAACCACTCTTTCAAAGGCAGTATTGATATTTTGCATATCGATCATCTCCACATCGGAAACAATATTATGCTCACCACAGAAATCCAACATTTCTTGAGTTTCTTTGATCCCTCCAATAAGAGAACCCGCTAGTCGCTTTCTTTTTACAATCAACGCTCCGCCGTTTACTCCTTTAAGAGGTTCTATGGCGCCAACCAAACACATGGTTTTGTCTCGCTTAAGTAAGTTTAAATAAGGATTCACATCATGACCTACCGGGACAGTGTTCAATATAAAGTCGAAGGAATTGGCATGTTTCTTCATGTCTTCTTCATTTTTAGAAACCAATACTTCATCTGCTCCAAGGCGTTCTGCATCTTCACTTTTACTTGGGGAAGTTGTAATCATAACCACATGAGCCCCTAGCGCATGAGCGAATTTAATTCCCATATGTCCAAGGCCTCCAAGACCCACAACTCCTACTTTATCTCCTTTCTGCACGTTCCATTGTCTTAGTGGTGACCAAGTTGTGATACCAGCACATAATAAAGGGGGCACACCTTTTATATCTAATTTTTCTGGGACATTCAATACAAATTTCTCGTCTACTACGATTTCTTCTGAATAGCCTCCGAAAGTCTGTCCTCCTAAATGTTCATCGGGACTATTGTAAGTGGCTGTCATTCCGTTTTCACAGAATTGCTCTAGGCCTTCATCACAAGCTTCGCAGTTTTGGCAAGAATCTACCATACAACCAACACCCACTTTTTGGCCTTCTTTAAATTTGGTAACGTCTTTTCCAATAGCTACAACATGTCCTATAATCTCATGACCTGGAATAACGGGGTATTTAGAATTCTTCCAATCGTTTCTAACTTGGTGTATATCACTATGGCAAACACCACAATAATCTATTTCTATATGTATATCATTAGGAAGAAGTTCTCTTCTTTTGATATCTAATTGATTTAAATCTGCATCGCTGGCTTTAGCGCCATAAGCTTTTACTTGACTCATAATTTCTAATTTTATTAAATATAAGAGGTATTGGGTAGCTTTTAAAATTTTTGACTTCGATTTAACCTAAATACTAAACTTTTTTTAATCTTTCAATTTTTTGTTATGCCATCTAGAACTTAAATTACCTGTTTAGAAGTGTAAGTTGTTTTTGAGCTCTCTTATAATTTAATCTACTCTTTCGCTAAAGAGATTTAGACTCAAAGCAGCTAGCCGTTATTTTCTGATTTCTAGATCGGATAGTTCTAAAAATGATTATTTCCAATGGGTCTACCCTTAAATTAGCAATTTAATAAATAGTAGTGTATGATTTTGAACCCATACAAAACTAAAACTTCAAAAAATCTCTATCGATATAGTGATGTATATTTGAAATATGTTTTCTATTTTGCTGTGCAAAAATTAATTGATGAAGTCTAAAACGTTTTTATTGCTCATTACATCCGTATCTGCACTAGGCGGATTCTTGTTTGGTTATGATACTGGTGTGATTAATGGTGCTCAATACTATCTGAGTCAGCACTTTGACTTAGATCCAGCTTTAAAAGGTTGGGTAGTTGGGTCGGCCTTAATAGGTTGTCTTCTAGGGGCATTGAGTGCGGGTTACCTGAGCATGAAAATTGGCAGAAAGTATTCTTTAATAATTTCTGCCGCTTTATTTACAATTTCCGCATGGGGCTCGGGTTTACCTTCTTTTTTACCTGAGTCCGTAAGCTTATTGGTGGTTTTTAGAATTATAGGGGGTCTTGGTATAGGTATAGCCTCTATGTCTGCTCCCATGTATATTGCTGAAATTGCCCCGTCACACAAGCGTGGAACTTTAGTTACCTTTTACCAATTGGCTATTGTTATTGGGTTTTTTGTAGTGTTTTTGGTGACTTACTTTATTGGCGATAAGTTAACTGTCGCCGAGAATATTGCCTTCGGCTGGCGACGAATGTTTTGGTCGGAGTTAATTCCCAGTGGCTTGTTTTTGGTTCTGTTGTTTTTTGTTCCTAAAAGTCCAAGGTGGTTATACTTGATGCAGAGACCTGAAGAAGGTTATGGCACTCTTTTAAAAATCCATGGAAGCGAATTGGCCAAGAAAGAGGCTCATCAAATTCAGGAATCGATAGATCAAAATCTAGAAAAGCCTAAAGTCAATATTTTTTCAAAAGCTATTTTAGGGATTATATGTATAGGGACTGTATTTTCTATGTTGCAACAATTCACGGGGATAAATGCCGTGTTATACTATGGTTCAGATATTTTTGAAAAAGCCCTAGGCTTTGGTAAAGAGGATGTTTTATTACAACAAATCCTTTTAGCCTTTATCAATTTAATTTTCACTTTTATCGCCATGTTCTCCGTGGATAAATTCGGAAGAAAACCGCTAATTTACATAGGAAGCGTCGGGATGATCATTGGATTTTCTCTACTCGGTATTAGTCTTCAGCAACAAAGTGTTGGGTTGGTTTCTTTGATAGGCGTATTGCTTTTTATCGCATCCTTTGCGATGTCAATGGGACCTGTCGTTTGGGTTTTGCTCTCCGAGATGTTCCCCAATCGAATCCGAAGTGCCGCCATGTCTATTGCTGTAGCAGCCCAATGGGCATCGAATTACGTAGTGTCGCAATTTTTTCCAGTCGTTTCTGAAAGTGAAACCAATATGAATAGCTTTTGGAATGGATCACTGCCTTATTTTATATTTATAGGGTTTATACTATTTATCATAGTGTTCACCTACAAATTTATACCAGAAACTAAAAACAAATCACTTGAAGAGCTTGAAGATATTTGGGATTAAGAGTTACAAACTCAATAATATAATGTTTCGTGTAAGTTTACACGTTTGCTTGTTCTTTTGCTTTTTAGGAAGTAGTTACTCACAGGAATTACCTCCCGTTTTAAGTTTTTCGCCTAAAGACTATCAAGCCGACAACCAGAACTGGTCCATTACACAAGGAGAAAACAAGCACATCTACATTGCCAATAATAAGGGATTACTGGAGTATGACGGGGAAGCCTGGACGCTATATCCATCTCCTAACCAAACCATTCTTCGCTCTGTTTTTTTTCATGATGATAAAATATACTCGGGGAGTTATCGGGAATTTGGATATTGGGAAAAACAATCTACAGGTGAGCTTGACTATAATTCACTATCTCTCGATATTATTGATTCTATTGGTACAGATGAACAATTCTGGACTATTGAACGTCTTGAAGACTGGATCATTTTCCAATCTTTAGATCATTTATATACCTATCATACCGATGATAAGTCCGTCAATAAAATTTCTATTGAAGGCTCCATTTCAAAAATGTTTAAGTTAGAGTCCGATCTTTATTTTCAAATTGTGAATAAAGGGCTCTTCAAAATTGAAGACGGAACTCCTTCACTGGTCTCAAACCACGATTTCTTTACAACCAATCTTATAACCAATCTTTATACCTACAAGAATCAAATCTTGGTGCAAACTGAAACAGAAGGGATTTATACATTAGAGGAGGCACCTCAATTATGGCCTTCCAATTCTACACGCCTTAATACCTTCAATGTATATGCAAGTTTACAAAAGACGGATGGAGGCCTTGTTTTAGGGACTATTTCTCAAGGGGCTATTTTTCTTACTCCCGAAGGTCGCATTATAAATCAAATTTCACAGCAGGAGAGCCTTACCAACAATACTGTTTTATCTGTCTTTGAGGATATAGACAGGAATGTTTGGCTTGGACTCGATAATGGTATTGATTGTGTTAATATAAATTCGTCTATCAGTGTTTTTAATGACGATAAAGGAATTTTGGGCACCATATATACTTCTATCGTTCACAATAATCGTCTCTATTTGGGAACAAATCAAGGCCTTTTCTATAGAACAGTTGAAAGCCCTGGCGAGGACTTTAAACTTGTGGAAGGATCCAAAGGACAAGTATGGACTCTTAAAAGCATTGATGATATTTTATTTTGCGGCCATAACAACGGGACGTTTGTGGTGGGAGATAACGATTTTGAGCAACTCTCGGACTTACTAGGCACCTGGTGCTTTAAGACAGTCCCAAATCAACCAAACCTTATTCTACAGGGTAATTATTCAGGTTTGAGTGTTTTAGAGAAGGTGAGCGGTCAATGGCAGTTTCGTAATAAAATTAAAAACTTTGACGTGTCATCAAAATTTGTTGAATTTATATCACCTAATGAAGTTTTAATTGATCATGAGTACAAAGGCGTTTATCGTATAAGCTTAGATAAAGACTTTACTCAAGTTTCTAAAATCCATCAATACGTAGATTTAGAAAAAGGCCTATATTCTAGTTTGGCTAAATTTAAAGGTCAAGTGTATTACGCGCATCAAAAAGGCATTTGGAAATTTCAGATGGATGATAATACTTTTCAAAAAGACAGTTTACTAAGCCGGATGTATTCTGAAGAGACATATTCCTCTGGAAAATTGGCAGTAACTGATGGTGAAATAGGCCTGTGGAGTTTTAATAAAAATAGTGTAGATTTTACTTTACAAGGTAAATTGAATGATAATTACAGGCTAGCCTCTATTCCAATTACATCGGATTCTAGAGGAACGATGGCCGGTTATGAAAATATTCTTCAGTTAAGCGACGATGAATACTTATTAGGCTTTACACAAGGCTATATGGTCATCAATTACGATAAGTTTTCTAAATTAAAAATCGACCAACCTCTTAATCTCACTTCTATACAGTATTGGGAAAATGGGAAAGAACCGGTGTCTCTGGCTAAAGACCAACCAGCAGTATTAAAGAATGAGTTCAATAACATTCACTTTAATTTTAGTGTACCACATTTTGCAAAATACTTTTCTTCCGAATATCAATTTCGCCTCAAGGGGTTTTTAGAAGACTGGACTGCTTGGGGGGCACAAAACGAAATTACATATAGTAATCTGGCTTCTGGGGACTACGAATTTCAGGTGAGAGCAAGAATTGGAGAGAGTTACCAAAAGAGTTCCAAATCGTTCGTATTTACTGTAGAGCGTCCTTTTTCTTTTTCAAACCTTATGCTTATTGTTTATCTTTTAACTTCAATTGTTTTCTTTTTAGTGATTCACACTATTTATAAACGCTATTATAAAAAACAAAAAATTGAACTAAAGCGAAAAGCTAACCAAGAATTAGAACTTAAAGAGCTAGCAAGCGAGCAAGAACTTATGCAAGTTAAAAATGAACAGCTCAAACAAGACATAGAAACCAAGAATAGAGAGTTGGCTGTCTCTACGATGAGCTTAATTAAGAAAAATGAATTTCTAAATTCGATAAAAGAGGAACTCCAAAAATCCAAACCATTACAAGCCTCCTCTATGAATGTGATTAAGATTATCGACAAAAACATCAATAATTCAGACGATTGGAAGATCTTCGAAGAAGCCTTTAACAATGCAGATAAAGACTTTTTGAAAAAGATGAAATCTAAACATAATTCCTTAACGCCAAATGATTTAAGACTAAGCGCTTACCTGCGTTTGAATTTATCGTCCAAAGAGATCGCTCCGCTTTTCAACATATCTACAAAAAGTGTAGAAGTGAAACGATATCGTTTGCGTAAAAAAATGGATTTACCACGCGAAATTGGCCTTACAGATTATATTTTGGAAATTTAGAACCAATACAATTGCAAATTTCAACTCTACATCACCACTACAAAAGGTCCAAAATACTTAAATACAACGTTGTAGTTAAAAATTTAACAACTCTATTTAACTTACTACAAATAGGCGATGAGGTGATGTTATAATTCAGAAAATCTTAATTTTAACAGCTTGTAGTTTTTTTGTAATTCATAAAAAACTCATTGTGATGTACTTAGTGTTAGATTTACGTTAAACAAACAATAGATATGATTAAAAATATTTTGTTAACGACGTTTTGCTTTTTCTCGCTTTGCCTGTTTTCGCAGGAGAGAGATATAGAAGGCAGTGTGGCAGATAAAGAATCTGGGATGCCTTTACTAGGAGTGAATGTCATCGTAGAGGGCACTACACAAGGGACAACCACAGATTTTGACGGTAACTTTATATTGCCTTCGGTCCAAGAGAGCGCAACTTTAGTATTTTCCTATTTAGGGTTTAAAACCTTGAAGGTAAAAGTTGCAGGGCGAACCCAATTTGATGTTCAGCTAGAGGCCGATACTGAGTCTTTGGATGATATAGTGGTGATTGGATACGGTTCTAGTAGTAAACGAAAAATCACAGGCTCTGTTTCGACTGTCGATTCCCAGTCAATTCAAGACTTAGAGCCAATCAATGCAGCTACTGCATTACAGGGAACTTCTGCAGGGGTAAGTGTAACTCCTCAATCTGGTGCTCCTGGGGCAGAATCCAATATTAGAATTAGAGGAGTATCCACCAATGGAAATAGTTCACCATTAATTATCTTAAATGGTGCTCAGTACGACGGTGGTTTAAATTCTATTAATCCTCAAGATATTGAGTCCATAACAGTCCTAAAAGATGCACAAGCTGCTATTTATGGTTCCATAGGAGCAAATGGGGTTGTTCTTATTGAAACCAAAAGAGGAAAAAGAAATCAGTCTGCAGTGGTGTCTTATAATACTTACGTTGGTCTGCAGGAAACAACAAGAAAATTGCCTTTATTAAACGCCAACGAATATGTGTTACTGACCAATGAAAAATATGCTAACGCAGGTCAAGATTTGCCATTTACTAATCTATCTCAAATTAACAATAATACAGATTGGCAAGATCAAGTTTTTGAAACTCCCACAGTCATCAGCAATAATGTATCTATAAGAGGTGGGTCCGAGAATACCGATTATTCCTTTAGCGCATCTCATCTAGACCAAGGTGGTATTGTTGCTCCCGATAAATCTAACTTTAAGAGAACCACAGCCAGCATTTCCCTAAACACAGATGTGAGAGATTTTTTAAATGTGAGTGCTAATGTGTTCTTCACCAACAATAGATCTCAAGGCATAAATTCATTTGGGTTGGGTTCCGTTCTTTTCAACGCCATCAATATTGCTCCAGTCATCAATCGGAGCCAAAATAATTTGGATGGCACTATAGATTTGGGCAACGAAGTGGTTAACCCACTTGCGCAAATCAATAATACCTTCAACGATTTTGAGAGTAATCGACTAAGTGGATCCTTTCAAGCTGAGCTAGAGTATATCAAGGATTTTAAATTAACCGCCAGATATGGATTCAATTCTTCTAAATTAAATAATAGAGAATTTTTCCCAGAGTTTAATTTCGGAACTGGAAAGGTGTTTAATCGTCCATTCAATCAAGTTAATCTCAACCAGCAAGATTTTTATGATTACACATTTGACTTGTTCAATACCATAGAAAAAACATTTTTTGGTGAATTGGACGTCACAAACACAACAGGTTTAACCGTGTTTAGGTCTCATGGAGAAGGTTTATTTGGTTCTAGAACAGGCGTTCTAAGGAATAGCTATGACTTTGCTGACTTAGGTTCTGCTACTGGTGTTGGAGAAGGAAATCAAACTAATGGATCATTTGTAAGCGAGTTTAGAAGATTATCTTACTTCACAAGATTTGAATTTGATTATCAAGATAAATATTTGTTTTCGGCCATATTAAGAAGGGATACTTCATCTCGATTTGGACCTAATAATTCTACTGGATGGTTTCCTTCAGTAACAGCCGGATGGTTATTGACTGAAGAGGATTTTATTGGAACTAATGATATTTTAAATTTTGCTAAGCTAAGAGCAAGTTACGGTGAACTTGGAAATGACCAGATTGGAGATTTTCTCTTTTTATCTGTTCTGAGTGGTGAAGCAGAGTACTTATTTGGTCCAGACCAAGGTCTGACTACTGGACAAGCTCTAGGTCCCTTAGCTAATCCAAGCGTGAAGTGGGAAACCGCTAAGAAATTGGATATAGGTCTAGATCTTCAATTATTCAATAATGACCTGGACATAACATTAGATTATTACGATAACACAAGGGAAGATCTACTGATACCAGGAATACCAACCTCAGGTATATTTGGAATAGCAGCTCCAGGGAGCTCTGCTCCAACCATCAACGCAGGTACAGTTAAAAACACTGGTTTTGAAGCCACATTGGGATATAGTAAAGATTTTAGTGATGACTTTTCATTCTCTATCAATTATAACGTAAGTACTATCGATAACGAGGTTACTCAAATTAACGGTGCAGAGTTCCTAGAAGGTGGCCAGTTTAGTGTAGGTCAGCAACCTCCATCCAGAATGGAAGTAGGATTACCTTTAGGATATTTTTACGGTCTTAAGACTGATGGAATATTCCAGTCTCAAGCTGAAGTAGAGGCACATCCTTCTCAATCTCAACTTGCAGGTGTTGAAGCTAGTCCTGGTGATTTAAGGTTTGTAGATACGAACGGAGATGGTGTTATAAGTCAAGATGATAGAACGTATATTGGTGACCCAATACCAGATGTAACCATGGGTCTGAATTTATCTTTTACTTACAAAAACTTCGACTTTAGCGCTTATTCTTTTGCTAACTTAGGCAATGAAATTGTAAGAAATTTTGAAAGAGATCAGATCAACGTTAATATGTTAAGTAGACGATTAAATCGTTGGACAGGTCCTGGGACCTCTTCTACAGAGCCTCGAGTGACAACTGGAGCTACAGCCAATAAATTATTTTCAGACTATTTTGTTGAGGACGGTTCCTTTTTAAGAATACAAACCATTTCTCTGGGTTATAATGTTCCCGTTGAAAACTTAAAGGCTTTTGGTATCAATGGAGTTAAAATTTATGCTAAAGTTGATAACGCATTTACCTTTACAGAATACTCCGGATACGATCCTACAGCCTCCACAGGAGCTCCAATTGGAGGAGGAATTGATCTTGGATTCTATCCGCTGCCAAGAACCTATACACTTGGACTAAATGTTAAACTTTAAACGAATGAAAATGGCAAAGACAATATATAACCAATGGTTCATGATTTTAATGGCATTAGCCTTAGTATCATGCTCAGACGATTTTGTGGAACTAGAACCACCTTACCGACTTACCTCAGAAAACTTTTTTGAGGATGAAGAAGACTTTCAAAACGCATTGATTGGCTCCTATGATATTTTGCAGTCTACTTATGTTAATGTTATTCTTGGAGAAATTGCTTCAGACAATACGCATGCCGGAGGAGAAAGTGCAACCGACGTTGTAGGATGGCAGCAGGTAGATAGAATGGCTCATACCCCAGATAACAATAATCTGGATGATATTTGGGATTTCAATTTCGCTGGTGTTTACAGAGCATCTTATATCATTGAAAATGCTGATAAGATAGATTTTGAAGGTAAGGAGCAAATTATTGCTGAAGCACGTTTTTTAAGAGCTTATTTCAATTTTGAACTAGTAAAATGGTTCGGGGCTATACCTATTAAGCCAGAAGGTAAATTTGAACTAGGTGAAGAAACATCTCTGCCCAGAACATCGATTGATTTAGTATACCAATATATCGAGAATGATCTTTCTCTGGCCATACCGAATATGTCTTCCCAGGCTTTAGAAATAGGACGAGCTTCCAAAGCTTCTGCCCAGGCACTTCTTGGTAAGGTGCACTTGTACCAAGATGAATTTAATCTAGCGGCCCCTTTGTTTGATGCTGTTATTGGTTCACAACAGTTTCATTTGTATGGAACAGAAGGCGATGAAGAATACGAAGACCTTTTTGAATTTGAAGCTGAAAATAGTGCAGAATCTGTTTTTGAAATTCAATATTCCGGTCAAGCCCAAGGAGCTAGTTTTGATTGTTTACAATGTAGTGAAGGTAATGTCATGGTAGGATTTAGTGGTGTAAGAGGCTACAACGGTCCTGTCTTTGAATCTGGATTTGGCTTTAATTTACCTACTGAAGAAACTTATAATGCCTTTGATTTAGACGACTTAAGAAGAGATGTTTCTATCTTGAACATTGAAGCTTGGGCTGCAGACACAGGAGCAACTTTTACCATAGGAAACCAAGACCCTACAACAGGTCATACCGGGTATTACAATAGAAAGTATATCCCTAGACAAAATGATAATTTAGGGGATGCTAATTTGACACAGCCAAACAATTACAGAGCTATCCGTTATGCTGATGTTCTATTGATGGCAGCTGAAGCTTTAAATAGAGGAGGTATCAACGATCAATTAGCATTAGATTATGTGAACGAAGTTCGTGAAAGAGCAGGATTAGATGATGTGAATTTATCAGGAGGCCTGTTAACTGAAGAGATATATACTCAAAGACGACTAGAGCTTGTAGGTGAAGGACACCGTTTCTTTGATTTAGTGAGAACTGGAAGAGCAGCCAACGTGATTGATGGATTTACTCCAAACAAAAATGAAGTTTTCCCTGTACCACTTGAAGAAATTCAATTTTCTCAAGGAAATTGGGAACAAAACGCAAACTACTAATACATAACAGAGATGAAAAAGCAATTTTTAATATTATACCTACTCATGATTGCAGTGTTTACTGTATCATGTTCTGATGATGAGGGTCTTCAAGATATACCAATTGGGGCTCCTTCCAATATTGATGCTAAGATCAGTTTTACTCAAGATAATTCAGGACTGGTGACTATCCTGCCTAAAGCTGAAAATGTGAACCTTTTTTATGCTGATTTTGGCGATGGAAGTGAACTTTCAGATACCATCAGTGTTGGAGAATCACTTTCGCACATTTATGCGGAAGGCACTTTTGATTTAACTCTTGTAGCCATGAATGCGGCTGATAAGCAAACAGAGTCAGTTCAACCTATAGAAGTGTCCTTCAATGCACCCGAAAATCTTGAAGTTACCATCGAAAATGATGGAGTTGAATCCAATACTGTAAATGTTTCTGTAACTGCTGACTTTGCGACAAGCTTTGAAGTTGATTTTGGTGAAGAGGGTGTTGAGTCTGTAGTTAGTGGTTCAATCGAAGAAACATTATCTTACACGTATCAACAATCTGGAGCATATACGATTTCAGTTGAAGTTATGGGTGCTGCATCACAAACCACAACTTATGTAGAAGAAGACTTTTTTGTAGAAGAGATTTTAGTGCCAGTTGTTGCTGCACCAAGACCAGCGGAACCTTCTCCAAATGTTATTGCTATCTATAGTGATAGATATACACCAATCACGGTTACGGAATTACCAACAGAGTGGTCGGACACTAACTTTGAAGAAGTTATAATTGAGGGTGATAATACTATTAAGTATTCTAATCTTGCTTTTACCGGTATTGTAACGGACTATGGAAATCCAACTGACTTAACTGATATGGACTATGTGCATTTTGACTACTGGACTCCCGATGCTTCTGCACTAGGTTTTAAATTAGTTAATACTGTCATTGGTGAAGAAGATATAGAATTTGTAGAACCTATTACTTCAGGCCAGTGGGTGAGCGTAAAATTTCCTCTAGCAGATTATGCTATGGATAGATCCCAAGTGACTCAGTTATTGTTTGATACCGCAGGAAACCCTGCTACTGTTTATATCGATAACTTATACTTTTCAAAAGATGTAGCACAACAGCCAACTGCATCAGCTCCAGTTCCTACGCAAGACGCTTCAAACGTAATTTCAATCTATAGTGATGCATATACATCCATTACTGTAAGTGAACTACCAACTGTATGGTCTGGTTCAGGCTATGAGGAGGTTGCAGTAGATGGAAATAATGCCATGTTATTTACAAACTTTGATTTCTTAGGAATTGTTACAGATTATGGTAATCCTACTGATTTAACAAGTATGACACATGTCCATTTTGACTATTGGTCCCCAAATGCAGAAAGTTTAGGACTTAAGCTAGTGAATACTGCTTTAGACCCAGTACAGGAGGACTTAGCAAATGCTGGAGCTTTAACTTTAGGAGAATGGGTAAGTGTGGATATCCCACTTGCGGATTTTGATATGGATCTTTCTGCTGTTACTCAGTTAATTTTTGATAACCTAGTTGAAGCAGATGCAGACGATACAGTGTATATCGATAACTTCTATTTTTACAATTAAATTTTTAGACAATGAAAAAATATAATCACATAATTCTAAGTCTTCTTGTACTGCTTGTTATAGTAAGTTGCCAGGATGATGATCAACAATTTGGGGAAATTAATGCCCCATCAAATATTGATATTACTGCAGAAATCATTGGTGCCGATAGCGAAAATCCTAATGGCGATGGCTCTGGAGAAGTTATTTTTACAGCCAAAGCAGACAATGCAATCTCTTATGGTTTTGTTTACCAATCCAATAAAAAGAATGCCCCATCAGGATCAGCATCTTTTATATTTTCCACTTTAGGTGTTAATTCTTATACTATTTCCGTTATAGCTTACGGTAAAGGTGGTGTTTCTTCATCTGAAACATTTGATGTTGAGGTTTTAGCAACTTATGAACCGCCTGTAGAATTAAAGGCTAAGCTCTATGATTTTGATCCCAATAATCCTGATGCTGTCACTTCAAAAACATGGAGAATTAAATCTTCAGTGCCAGGTCATTTTGGTCTAGGTCCTGTTGGTGGGAATATACCTGTTGAATTTTTCGGTGTAGCTCCTGAAGAAAAAGTTGGTGTAGGAATGTATGATGATCGCTATATTTTTGATTCAGACGGAACCTTCAAGCTTATTACAAACGTCAATAACGATGATACTTCAGGGACTGTATTTGGACGAGGTGCTTATGTAGATCAATTGGGCAGCTCCGGCGGAACGCCTAATGGTGATGATATAGAAAATTTACCTCTTGAAGATTTTCAAACTACCTGGCAACTCATCAATCCTGGTGGTGCAGAAACTATTAGTCTATCAGGACTAGGGTTTATAGGTTACTATACGGGTACACACAATTATCAAATATTTGATCGTTCTGAGCCTAATGAAATGACTTTAAAGATAACTGATGGTAATTCTGAGTTTGACTGGTGGTTTATAATTACTTCAGAAGAATAGGCATAATATCATAAGTTTCTTATCAATATCAAAAAAGAGGATTCAAACATCCTCTTTTTTGATATTATTGCTTTAAATAAGTCTGATTTGATTTGTCAAACGTTCTTTTATGAATACTATTTTTAAACAAGTATTTGTAAAATCTAATTAATCATTCGAATAAGTAAACCGCACAATAAACAACACATGAATTTTAAACATTTTATTTATATGAGTATTGCTATACTCATTTTATCTTGTCAGCAAAACCCTGCAAATATAAATTCCTCCAAAACTATCGACGCCCAAGTGCAAGAGCTTTTGGCTAAAATGACTCTGGAAGAGAAAATTGGCCAGATGAACCAGTACAGTGGGTTTATGGATTTTACAGGTCCTGAGCCCGACAAAGGTCAAGCTGCAACCAAATTGGATCACATCAAAAAAGGCTGGGTCGGGTCAATGCTAAATGTTCATGGAGTCGAAAATGTAAGAGCTGTTCAAAAAATAGCCGTCGAAGAGTCGAGGCTCGGGATTCCTCTTGTGTTCGGTTTTGATGTTATTCATGGTTATAAAACGATTAGTCCTATTCCTCTTGCCGAAGCCGCAAGTTGGGATCTAAAAGCCATCCAAAGATCTGCAGAAGTCGCTGCTGAAGAAGCTTCTGCGGCCGGCATCAATTGGACGTTTGCGCCAATGGTTGATATTTCTAGAGACGCTCGTTGGGGTCGTGTTATGGAAGGAGCTGGCGAAGATCCTTTTTTGGGAAGCAAAATTGCTAAAGCTAGAATACGAGGGTTTCAAGGGGATGATTTATCTGCGGTGAACACGGTTGCCGCTACTGCAAAACATTTTGCAGCCTACGGGTTTGCAGAGGCAGGTCGGGAATACAATACAGTAGATATTGGAACTTCAACTCTTTACAATGTGGTGTTCCCCCCTTTTCGAGCTTCTTTAGACGCAGAGGTAAAGACGGTGATGAACGCCTTTAATGTGGTTAACGGGATTCCTTCTACTGGAGATAAATTTCTGCTAAGAGATATTTTAAAAGAGAAATGGGACTTTCAGGGTTTTGTGGTTTCAGACTGGGATTCTGTAGGTGAAATGGTTGCACATGGTCTTGCAAAAAATGGCCGTGAAGCAGCTAAGTCAGGAGTTATTGCAGGATCCGATATGGACATGGAATCCTACCATTATGTAGAGCAATTGGTGAGTCTTGTGAAAGATGGTGAAGTCGATGAAGCACTTATCACTGATGCCGCACGTCGTATTCTGAAAGTTAAATTCGAATTAGGTCTTTTTGAAGATCCCTACAAATATTGTTCAATAGAAAGGGAAAAGGAAACAATTTACAATCCAAAGTTCAAAAAAGATGTTTTGGATATGGCCAAAAAATCGATTGTTCTCTTAAAAAATGAGAACAATACGTTACCCCTAAAATCTTCAGGACAAAACATTGCAGTGATTGGAGCTTTAGCAGATGATAAAACGTCTCCTTTAGGGAGTTGGAGAATCGCTGCGGATGATGGCACTGCTGTTTCTGTTTTAGAAGGTCTAAATGCGTACACTAAAAATAACTATAGTTATTCTAAGGGTGCAGATGTGGTCACGGGGAAAAAGCAATTTACACAAGAGCTAACTATAAATAACACCGATAAAAGTGGTTTTTCTAAGGCTATTGCTACAGCCAAATCTGCGGATGTAGTCATCATGGTGTTAGGGGAGCATGGTTTACAGAGCGGAGAAGGTCGAAGCAGAACTCGATTGGATTTGCCAGGAGTGCAACAAGACCTCTTAGAGCAAGTGTATAAGGTAAACCCCAACATTGTCTTAGTTTTACAAAATGGAAGACCTCTAGCTTTACCTTGGGCAGATGAGCACATCCCCGCTATAGTAGAAGCATGGCATTTAGGATCTGAAAGTGGTAACGCGATCGCTGAAATCCTTTATGGGGACTACAATCCTAGTGGAAAATTACCAATGACGTTTCCACGTCATGTCGGGCAAGTTCCTATTTATTACAACCATAAATCGACCGGAAGACCTAAACTCCCATCTCCTGGAGAGGTATTTTGGTCTCACTACACCGATGAAAAGCACACGCCCTTATATCCTTTTGGCTTTGGGTTAAGTTATACTACTTTCGATTTTGAGGAGTTAACAATTGATAATTCATATACCGAAAACAAGACTGTGAGTGTCTCTGTAAGGGTGACAAACACAGGCCAAAAATCTGGAAAAGTCACTACACAACTTTATCTGCAGGATGAATTTGCAAGTGTCACTAGACCCGTTAGAGAATTAAAAGCTTTTGAACAGGTGCAGCTTAACTCAGGAGAAAGCAGGGTTTTAAGCTTTCAACTTCAAGATAAAGAGCTTGGATTTTATAACAACGGCGGTGAATTTTTAATAGAAGAGGGAAGTTTTCAGGTTTATGTTGGTGAAGATTCTCAAGCTCAACTTTCAAGCTCTTTTGAACTCTAAAAGTTTTGAAGGGAGTTGTCTCAATCACTACTGGTTTTGATCGCTCAAAATTATGTGATTGGGAGGCCAAGGCTATTAACTCTATTAGGCTAATAGTCAGGTAAAAGATGGTTTAAAATCTATTAAATTAGTAAAAAAATAAATTTAAAGACTTATTAAAATAGCGTATGTTTGATCATATTAAGGATACGCTACTCTGTTATGATCACTCTAAAAGAACTTGCCAAGCAACTAAACGTCTCTGTCTCAACAGTGTCTAAGGCACTTCACGATGCTAAAGATATTAGTGAAGGCACCAAAAAGCGAATCAAAGAAGCAGCTGAACTTTATAATTATAGACCCAATAAAACAGCTCTTGCACTTAAAGTAAATAAAACCAATACGATAGGGGTGATTATCCCTGATATCCTCAATCCTTTTTTCGCTCAAGTACTTCATGGCATAGAAGACTATGCGGCGGAACATAATTACGATACCATCGTCTGCGTAAGTCACGACCAGTTGAAAAAAGAGGCGCAAAGTCTTGATTTATTGATGCAAGGACGAGTGGATGGTTTTATTCTTTCGTTATCTTCAGAAAGTCTAGCTCAGGATGATTTTAAACATATAGACCAAATTGCACTGAATAAAAAAGGATTAGTGTTGTTTGATCGGACTACAGATCAAGTTGACTGCGATAAGGTGGTGATTGATGATAAGAAATCGGTTTATGATGCCACGCGAATTTTAATTTCTAAAGGCAAAACTAAAATTGCTTTTGTAAGCAATATCGAGGACCTAAACTTAGGTCAGTTGAGGAAAGAAGGCTATGAAAATGCTCTTAGGGATCATGGTATAGAAGTTAACTACAGTTTAAGTTTAGATCTTACGGGATCTTCAGACCCTCATGGTCTTATTAAAGCCTTCCTGTCTATGCAGGAGATCGATGGTGTCATTTCAGCAGATAATACCTCTTCCCTCATGTTTAAGAGTATTTTAAAATCAGAAAAGCCTGATGCCAATTCTGAAATCCCGCTGATTGGATTTTCAGATGAGAAAAACTCACTTTTGAGCTATCCAAGAATCGACTATATAGATCAAAATGCAATGAAAATTGGATCTAAAGCTGCAGAATTACTCATTAACAGACTGGAGTCTAAAGACCTTGCCTCCAAGCCTATTACTTTTGAAATGCCTACCGAAATTCATCTTTCTTAAAGACTTAACTTCTACTTTTTCTGTTTAAATTAAAATTACTTTCAGATGAAAATCATTAAAGAATTTAAAGAATTCGCTATTAAGGGGAATATGTTCGATATGGCAATCGGTATCATTATCGGGACCGCCTTTAGCAAAATTGTGGCCTCCTTGGTGGATGATGTCGTGATGCCACTTTTGGGTATTGTAATAGGAAATGTCAATTTTAAAGAGCTTAGCCTAGTCTTAAGAGAGGAAATTATACAAAATGGCGTCATCACTCATGAGGCTATGCAATTAACCTACGGTAACTTTTTCCAAGCGTCCATAGACTTTTTGATCATTGCCTTATCTATTTTTGCAGTCATCAAGATCATAAATAGATTAAGAACAAAGTCTGAGGATGAAACCAATCCGGCTGAAACTACTCCCAAAAACATTGAACTTTTAGCCGAAATACGAGATCTGTTGAAAGAACAAAATAAGTCTTAAAATTTAAAATTCACATTAAGCAAGATAATTCTTGGGAGAAGTCTATAGCTAGTTGTACTCGTAGAAATATCTGTAATATTGAAGTTCCTAAAGGTTCGAGTATCAAAAAGGTTTTTGGCACTTAAGCCAAAATTGAGTTTTTTGTTTTTAGTAATATACATAGCAGATAAGTCTGAAAAATAATAGTCGTTATCGCTTTCCAGATTTCCAAAGTAATAATACTCTGTATTCAGCGACATATTAAATCGGTCTGAAAACACATAACTTAAATCTAAAAAACTAAAGTTATCCGTATTGCTGAAGGTGTTGCTGAAATTGCTCTGTAAGGTCTTTACTTCAGAAGTTCTAAATTCTGTCCCTACATGGTAATTAAACCCCGATAGGAAACCCGATCTTAACTCCAGTCCATAACTATAACTTTGGTTTTTGATTTCACGTTGTCCAGACTGATTCACAAAGTTGATAAAGTTGGTCTGGCTATAATTCAATTTCAACTTCAGGTTAGACGAAATAGCTTTTATATAGCGGTCAACAGTGGTATTTGCAGAAAACAATTCCTGATTTTCAATTAATATCTTCTCATTGATTTGAAATTCTTGCTGAATGAAAGAACGGTTGGAGAAAAAATCATGATTTTGGATATAATTGACACTCGCATTTGCAAAGAATTTATCCCCAAAGTTACCTAGTCTATAGTTTAGGATATAATTGCTCGAATTAAGTTGTGTAGGCTTCCCAAAGCCACGAATAAATCCCCTGAAGTTGGTCAAAATATTATTTGGATATACATCGATGATAGACGCATTATTGGTAGAGTAGGTATAACTGCCTAAAAGAGTATTTTGGTCATTCAACTTCCAACGTATGCCTAACTGGGGTTGCAAATAAAAAAAGTCTTGGTTTTGATTTACCTGATTGATATTTTCCAGACTATTCATCAATTGATGTGCTTCAATTTTCCCGGTTAGGTTGAGGTTTTCTCCTAATTTATAAAGGTAATCTCCTTTGGCATAAAAGTCTAAAACTTCGTAATTCGTTAGATTTTGAAAGTCTTCAGGTTCAATGCGGATTTCATTTTCGTCTATTAATTGAAAAGTAGATTCTAATTGGTCTTTACGGTAAGTTGCTCCTAAGACCACTTCAATTAAATTTTTGTTCTCTTTACGATTTTTATATTCAATTTCGGTACCATAAAAATCCATGGTGTTTTGACTGAATTGACCCACATTCTCAATATTATTTTCATCCTCAAATAGATCAGCAAATAGAAATTGATTGTTGACATAAGTTTGAGGACTTTTATCATTGATGTATCTTCCGCTCAACAAAAGGACTTCTTTCTCATTGAGTTTATGGGTGTACAACAATTTTTGGTCTATCTGTTGATTATCATCTTGCAAGCTTTCTAGAGTAGAATTTCCATTGAAAATCAAGTTGCTGTCAGAATTCATATCACTACTATTGAAACTTCCCGTATATTCTAGCATTTGGTTGTCTGAAATATCATAGGTGTAATCCATTTTTCCAAAACCTAAAAACTTGTTTTTTGTGAGGGAAAAATCTTCCGTATTGGTAAAGTTTTTATCGTTGAGTAAAAACTGAGTTGCAGTGTTTCTGAAAAATTCATTTTTGTCCCAATTGAAAAATCCAAGTGTTCGCAGTTTCATATCCTCACTCAGATTATGAATCGCATTTAAGGAAACCAGTCTGGAGTCATTAAAATTGGTACGCTCTCGTTTTAATTGAGGTACATTTGTATAAAGACTGATTAAAGAACTGGCACGTTCGCCATCCCCAACACTTCCTGGTTGATTAAACCGCATTGGCCTAATCATTTGGCTCACATCTCCAATAGCGTCTTCGCCTATATTATTAGAATTACCTAAGAAGTAGTACTTACTTTTTTTACCAAAAGACATCAGGTTTACTCTGTTTTTTTGGTATAATTTATCCAAACCTCCAATACCAACATTTGCATTTCCAAACCACTGTTGGTTGTAGTCGTCTTTTAGTTTAATATTCATGGCAACCCGGTCACTCTCCTCAATGCCTTTGAGTAGCTTGTTACTTGAATACTTATCATAGATTTCAATTTTATCTACGGCATCCGAAGTCATATTCTTACTCAAGACTTTGTAGCCTTTTTCAAACAAATCGTCGCCATCTACCATGAGTCGCTCAATTTCACGATCACCTACTTTTATGGTGCCATCGCCGTCGACTTGCACACCAGGCAGATTTTTGAGTAAATCTTCAACCACTACTTCACTACCACGTCTAAAACTATCCGCATCGAATATTATAGTGTCCTTTTTTATAGAAATGGGTCGTTCTCCCTCAATATTAACATTCTCTAATAGCATTTCTTCTTCAAAAAGGACGGCATTAACTTCAATGGACTCTTGACCGTTGAGGTTGATTATGATTTCTTTTTTGGAATAGCCTAAAGAGACAAATACTACTTTCAACTCACCTATTTTGTTAACGTTGAGTTGATAATTGCCATCTTGTTGAGTAGCGGTATAAGCCAAAATTCTGCTGCTCTCAACTGGCTGAAGTAATACGTTCACGTAGCCTATAGGATTTCCTAAGCTGTCTTGTATAGTTCCTTCAATTTGGGTTTGGGAATAACTAAACATTCCTATCAAAACAAATAGGAATGGTAGTATATGTTTTAATATGGATAGTTTATTCAATGTTTACTTAATTTTCTTCCCATTCATATTTTCTTTCCAAATCTTGGTCTCTATGTCGAACAGTCCTAAAGTTTCCCCCTCTTCCACCTAATTTTGTATTGATTCGTTTTTGTTTTTCATCATAAGCTTTTCTAGACATATTTAGGCCCTCTTGATAAGTCATTTCTTTAGCTTCATCGCTAATTTGAGGCTCAAGACTATCTTCTGTTAGCTCTGCATTAAGATTAAGTTTGGTAACTGTCCAAGTAAATTTTCGATCTTCGTCATACATCTTCAGAATCAAGCCTGGGAGTCCATTGATCTTCCAAGGGCCAAAACTTATAGGAATCGCTGGAGCGAACCAAGCGATTAAAGCTCTACCCCTAAAATAGGTAGTTGCTTTTATCACTTGATAGTTTCCAACGCTATCAACTTCATCAGTAATTTCCCAATCATAGTCTAGACCTGTATCATAAACAATATAATTGGTATTGGAGTTTACTACAGATTTTACAATATCTTTTGTTGAAGCTTTATAATACCACACATTATTAAAATCGCTCGGTTTTTCTATGATAGAAATACTCCCATCCTCCTTTAAGCTTGCGCCATACTCATTTTCCTCATTAAGTTGAGATTTAAAATGTACTTGCTTGGCCTTTTCATTACTTGCATATAGCACTATCCGCTTAGACATTTTAGCATTAGATGTTTCAGACGTATGTAAATATTCAGCCATAATAGTGTTTTGTCCAAACACAAAAAAAGGAAAAATAATAAGGATATTTGATAAAATTGATTTCATAACTGATTTAATTATTTGTTACTAGTCTGCGTATAAGGCTAAGTATCTATCAGCTCTCATTTGACAATCTAAATTGCCGAAACCATTATTTGCAACCTCACCAAGATAATGATAAGATGTACTTGTTTCTTGTTGACCAAACATATTAGTTGTAGTTGTCGTTATAGCTATTGTACAACTTCTAAAAATTTCAATATCATTGAAATTAAGCTTATTGTCTGCAAAAGTAACATTTCCAATTAACAACAATATTAGGGTAAAAAATAAATTTTTTATTTTCGTAAATTTTAAATATATAGTTATACTCAGTTTTATAACATAAGTAGGTTAATTATTACTTAACAAGGCTAATTTATCTTAATAAGCAGATTGGAGTTCTCATGTAAAACCCTATCTTTTTTTCGAAATACGATGTAGTTTAAACATGTCAATTTACTGGGAGTGCTTCTACCTTGTAGAAACATTCTCCTTTTTCAAATTTTGATTTTAATCTTATACTTTAATTTTTATAAAGATAAAACTTACTATCCTCTTATAATTACGGTTTGACCGTACATTTATTACGGTTTAACCGTAAATTTTAAATTTCGTAGTAAAGTGCTATACACTTGTCCTTTAATAGATTAAGAACAAGGTCTGAGGATGAAACCAATCCGGCTGAAACTACTCCTAAAAACATTGAACTTTTAGCTGAAATACGTGACTTACTTAAGGAACAAAATAAGTCTTAGAAATAATATCTATCAAGGATTTATAAAGCAAAACAATCCTAAACGAATTATTAATCTTTAGTATCTTTACTTTTTAAATCAATATATCTATGGGTTTTATTACTGCGAGTGAAATTGCAAATGGTCTCAATTTATCCAAATTTGGGATACTTGGCAATGTAATGGGTAACTTCATTATGCAGACGACTAGGATTTCAGAACTCAATGACATTTACGATGAATATGCTCACTTGGAGGGGCTTGAATTTATAGACGCCGTTCTTTTGCATCTCGATGTAGAGTTCGAAATTCCCGAAAAAGACCTCAAACGAATTCCTAAAACGGGACCTTTTGTTACGATTTCTAATCATCCTTTAGGAGCTGTAGATGGCCTAATCCTTATCAAATTATTTTTAGAACACCGACCTGACTTTAAGGTAGTCGCCAATTTTCTGCTCCATCGGTTACTGCCCTTGAAGCCTTATGTCATGCCTGTAAACCCTTTTGAAACCAGAAAAGAGGTAAAGTCGAGCCTTTCTGGACTAAAGCAAGCTCTTGCTCATATACAGTCCGGAAGTCCTTTTGGGGTTTTTCCTGCTGGAGAAGTATCGACCTATCAGGAAGGGCGAAGGGTGGTAGATAAACCCTGGTCCGACGAGGCCATGAAGTTGATTAAAAAAGTAGAAGTCCCTGTGATTCCAGTATATTTTCACGCCAGGAATTCCGCTTCATTTTATCGCTTATCCAAGCTGAATGATGCGCTTAGAACTGCAAAGCTCCCTAGCGAAATGCTTAACCAAGGACATAGACCTATTCGGGTAAGGATAGGAAATCCAATTTCGGTAGCAGATCAAAATGACCTACCAGACTTGAATGACTATTCCAGTTTTTTAAGACAAAAAACCTATTTCCTCGCAAATTCATTCGAAAAGAAAAAGCTTTTAGAAAATTTACCTAAGCAGATTAAATTCCCTATAAAACGACCCCCTAAGACCATCGCCAACGAAATAGCTTGCGAGGCCTTAGAAGGAGAAGTACAAGCTTGCAGAGACCAATCGAGACGGCTTCTGGTGAGCAATAATTACGAGGTTTTTATTGCAGAGCGAAAGTACATCCCAAATATAGTCTTAGAAATAGGCAGGCTAAGGGAAATCACCTTTAGGTCTGTGGGGGAGGGGACTAATAAATCTGTAGACCTAGACCATTACGACGATTTCTATCAGCACATGTTTTTGTGGGATAACCAAGCCAAGAAATTGGCGGGAGCTTATAGAATGGGTCTAGGAAAGGATATTTATAAAAAACACGGAATTGATGGTTTCTATCTCAATGAGCTTTTCCGATTTGAACCCGAATTGCATAAAATGTTGAGCGAGTCCATAGAAATGGGTCGGGCGTTCATAACCGCCGAGTACCAACAAAAGCCAATGCCCCTTTTCTTACTCTGGAAAGGAATTGTACATTGTACGTTGAGGTATCCAGAACATAAATACCTTATTGGTGGAGTGAGCATCAGTAATAAATTCTCAAACTTTTCAAAATCCATGATGATTGAATTTATGAAATCCAATTATTACGATCCCTACGTGGCTCAATTTGTAAGACCCAAAAAAGAGTTTAAAGTGAAGTTGAAAGATGCCGACAAGGATTTTATTTTTGATTCTACTAAGGCTAATTTGAATAAATTTGATAAAATTATAGATGAAATTGAACCTGGTAACCTCAGGCTTCCAGTTCTCATCAAAAAGTATATTAAGCAAAATGCTAAAGTTGTTGCTTTTAATGTCGACCCACTCTTCAATAATTCTGTAGATGGGCTTATGTATATCCGGATAGAAGATATTCCTGAAAGCACTGTAAAACCGGTTATGGAAGAATTTCAGGTCGAACTGGAGCAGCGTAACTCTAATTAAACAGAAACCTATGTCAACATTATTTTCTAAAATTATTTCAGGAGACATACCCTCCTATAAAGTAGCAGAAAACGATGACTTTATCGCTTTTCTGGATATAAACCCCAATGCTAAGGGCCATACTCTTTGCGTTCCCAAGGTGGAAGTCGATAAGATTTTTGATCTAGACGATAAGACCTATTTGAAGCTTATGGCCTTTTCCAAGAAAGTCGCTCATGGTCTCGAGTCTGTTGTTAATTGCAAACGAATTGGTATGGCTGTAGTGGGTCTTGAAGTCCCACATGTCCACGTGCACCTTATTCCGTTACAAACGATGGATGACATGCGTTTTGAAAAGAAAGTGTCTTTAACAGAAGATGAGTTTCAAGAATTAGCAAAATCGATTAGAGAAAAGATTATTATTTGATGCAAGAGATTGAACGTAAATTCCTAGTCCATTCCGATGCTTATAAGCGGGAAGCTTTCAAAAGCTCAAGAATTGCTCAGGGCTTTCTCAATTCTGAAAAGTCGAGAACAGTCAGAGTGCGTATTACTGATGAAAAAGGGTTTCTGACGGTCAAGGGGCTAAGCTCAGCTTCCGGATTATCTAGATTCGAGTGGGAAACTGAAGTTCCTTATGAAGAGGCTAAAGCCTTGCTCAAATTATGTGAGCCTGGTCAAATTGAAAAGAGGCGCTATTACGTTAATGCGGGACAGCATATTTTTGAAGTCGACGAATTTTATGGAGAAAACCAAGGATTAACCATCGCTGAAATTGAACTTTCGGCGGAGGATGAAACTTTCGAGACGCCTGCTTGGTTAGGGCCTGAAGTTAGCGGCGAACCCAAATATTACAACTCTATGCTTTCTAAAAACCCCTACAAACAGTGGGTATATAAAACTCCCTAACTGGGAGTTTCTATGTCCTGTCTTGATACTAAAGAACTTTGAGTTCAAAATTTATTATTGTTTGTTTTTGGCCTCTATGCTCAAGGTTGCATGTGGGACCAAGATTAAACGTTCTTTACGAATCAACTTTCCAGTCACACGGCAGATTCCATATGTTTTATTTTCAATACGGATGAGTGCATTTTTCAAATCACGGATAAATTTACCTTGGCGAATAGCCAATTGAGAATTGGCCTCTTTACCCAAGGTGTTACTCCCGTCGTCAAAGGATTTAAAGGTTGGAGCAGTATCCTCTGTATCGTTGCTGCTTCCGTTCTTGTAAGCATCTTCGTATAACTGTAGTTGCTTTTGAGCTTTTTCAATTTTGTCGAGAATCAGTTTTTTGAATTCTGCTAGGTCGTTATCGGAATAATATTCCTTTTGTTTATTTTGTTCTATCATTTTACGTTTGTTTTTCAATAGCTAAAACGGTGACTACATCATCAAATTCTATCTGTAATCCGTTTTCAACTTTCTCTGTTAGATTTATAGTATTGGTTAGGGTTTCTGTTTTTATATAGTCTAAGTTATCGTGAACAGCCTTAGAAAGATGGTTTCCGTCTTGAAGGTTGATAACGATTCTATCGGTCACTTCAAGGCCAGAATCTTTTCTTAGGTTTTGAATTCTGTTGACTAGCTCTCTAGCAATTCCCTCATTTACGAGTTCCTCGTTAAGGGTCACATCCAGTGCTACTGTCAATCCATTTCCACTAGCAACCAGCCATCCTTCAATATCTTGAGAAAGGATTTCAACTTCTTCTAGGCTGATCATGGTCGCCTCTCCATTTACCTGTAGTTCAATTGCTTTTTGGCGTTCAAGGTGAGCGATAGCCTTCGCATCCATCTTTTGGATAGCTTGTGCTACATGCTTCATATTCTTTCCAAATCGAGGGCCTAATACTTTAAAGTTAGGCTTGATATCTTTCACGAGAATACCCGAGGTGTCGTCTATAAACTCTACGGTTTTCACATTAATTTCAGATTTAATAAGCTCAGCCACTTCAGCGATTTGTTCTTTAATAGTAGGATCCAAAACTGGAATCATTATCCTTTTTAAAGGTTGCCTTACTTTTATCATTTCCTTCTTTCTCAAGGATAGGGCAAGCGATGAGATAGCCTGTGCCATCTGCATCTTGTGCTCTAATTCTTTGTCGATAAGGGAAAGATCTTGTTTTGGAAATTCGGCCAAATGTACGCTCTCTTTGTGATCCCCAATAGTACTTGATGTTAAATCTTTGTACAGCCTATCAGAAAAGAAAGGAGCTACAGGAGCAGAGAGCTGTGCAATGGTCTTTAAACACGTAAACAGGGTTTGGTAGGCTGAAATTTTATCGCTTTTGTACTCTCCTTTCCAGAAGCGTCTTCGACTTAATCTCACATACCAATTACTCATATTTTCTTGAACAAATTCTGAAATTGCTCGCGTGGCCTTTGTAGGCTCATAACTCGCATATAGCCCATCAACGTTTTGTATAAGCGTGTTTAATTCTGAAAGTATCCAGCGGTCAATTTCAGGCCGCTTAGCCAATTCAATATCGTCTTCTTTGTACTCAAAATGATCCAAATTGGCATACATAGAGAAGAAGGAATAGGTGTTGTAGAGTGTTCCAAAAAATTTACGCTGAACCTCTCCAATACCATCTAAATCAAACTTCAAATTATCCCAAGGGTTTGCATTGGTAATCATATACCAGCGGGTAGCGTCTGGGCCGTAGGTTTTCAAAGTTTCAAAAGGATCGGCAGCATTCCCTAAACGCTTGGACATTTTTTGTCCGTTTTTATCTAAAACCAGTCCGTTGGAGACGACATTTTTATAGGCTACATCATCAAAAATCATCGTAGCAATAGCATGTAAGGTATAAAACCAACCTCGGGTTTGGTCTACACCTTCGGCAATAAAGTCTGCAGATCGCCAGGTGTTTTCGACTTTTTCTTTATTTTCAAAAGGATAATGCCACTGAGCATAAGGCATAGATCCAGAATCGAACCACACATCTATGAGGTCTGCTTCTCTCTTCATAGGGTGTCCAGAAGGAGATACTAAGGTGATTTGGTCAACGATATTTTTATGTAAATCTACAGTTTCGTAGTTCTCATCACTCAGATCGTTGATATCGAACTCTGCAAAAGGATCGGACTCCATTATCCCAGCGTCTATGGCTTTTTGGATTTCTTCTTTAAGCTCTTTTATAGATCCAATGATGATTTCTTCTTTGCCTTCTTCGGTTCTCCAGATGGGGAGAGGAATTCCCCAATATCTTGAGCGAGATAGGTTCCAATCGTTGGCATTTGCCAACCAGTTCCCAAAACGACCTTCGCCAGTAGAAGCGGGCTTCCAGTTGATTGTTTTGTTGAGGTCGTGCATCCTATCTTTAAAGTCAGTTACTTTAATAAACCAGGAATCCAAAGGATAATAGAGGATAGGCTTATCGGTTCTCCAACAATTTGGATAAGAGTGAACGTATTTTTCTACTAAAAAGGCTTTATTTTCTTCCTTCAACTGAATGGCGATTTCTACATCTACAGATTTCTCAGGAGCTTCTCCATCCTCGTAGTATTCGTTTTTGACATACTTTCCACCAAGATGTCCAACTTCCGATCGGAATCTCCCTTTCAGATCGACAAGAGGAACTAGGTTATCATTTTCATCCTTCACGAGCATTCCCGGAACTTCTGGTTGAGCTTGTTTACAAACCATCGCATCATCTGCACCAAAAGTGGGAGCGGTATGCACTATACCTGTTCCGTCTTCAGTAGTAACAAAGTCTCCTGCGATAACTCTAAATGCGTTTTCTGGAGTGTAATACGGCTGAGCAAACTTCATTAATTGCTCATATCTGGATTCTACTAGATCTTTTCCTTTAACAGCTTTCGAAATTAAGTAAGGGATTTTTTTATCGCTTTCTTTATAGCTATGAAGCTCTTCTTCTGAGTCGACTTTCACAAACTTCTTTTTGAAGAGCGAAGAGACGAGGTCTTTGGCAGCTATGACATTGGTAGGTTCGAAAGTGTATTGGTTGTAAGATTTTACAACAACATAATCAATCTTTTTTCCTACTGTAAGTGCTGTATTACTTGGCAGTGTCCAAGGGGTTGTGGTCCAGGCTAAGAAGTAAATCTCCCCTTCTATATCTTGTAAGTCTTTTGGTAATGTAGATTTAATAGCTTTGAACTGAGCTGTTACCGTTGTGTCGGTCACATCTTGATAGGTTCCTGGCTGATTAAGCTCATGAGAACTTAAGCCAGTTCCTGCTTTTGGTGAATAAGGCTGTATAGTGTAGCCTTTGTAAATCAGGCCTTTTTTATAAATCTCGGATAATAGCCACCATACGGTTTCCATGTATTTGGACTTGTAGCTCACATATGGATTTTCCATATCTACCCAATAACCAATTTTCTTGGTTAAGTCGTTCCATACGTCGGTATAACGCATTACAGCTTCCTTACAGGCTTTGTTGTAATCTTCTACCGAAATTTTGGTTCCTATGTCTTCTTTAGAAATTCCAAGTTCTTTTTCAACTTTAAGTTCTACGGGTAAGCCATGGGTATCCCAGCCTGCCTTACGTTTAACTTGAAATCCTTTTTGGGTTTTGTATCTGCAAAAAATGTCTTTAATGCTTCGAGCCATCACGTGATGTATCCCAGGCATTCCATTGGCAGATGGTGGGCCTTCAAAGAAAATGAATGGTTCTGCACCTTCTCGCTCGTCTACACTTTTCTTAAAAATAGCATTTTCATCCCAAAAAGTGATGATATCATCTGCGATTCTTGGAAGGTCAAGTCCTTTATACTCAGGAAATTTGTTGCTCATTTTTGCTCGATTTCTAATAGTTCGCAAAAATAAGGATTTTATCCAAATGACACTGCTGTAATTGGAAAATCTAAAAATGAACTTTATTTTAAATTTTCACGCCGAGGATAAAGCTAAAAACTATGGCTTTATAGTTTACAAAATCCTGAAACGAACTTAAGACTTCAGGATAAAACTATCATATTTTAACCCTATCCAAGTGCTTCAGAAGTTCCAATTCAACTTAACTTCAGTTTTTCTTTACGATGTCTAGACGCAAGATTGAAGCTTACATTAAGTTGAGGTAAGTATCTAGGCTTTTAAACTTGCTGCATTAAATTCCGAAGAAAAAAGCATTGAAGAAAATTTTTTAAAATAAAACATCGACGACGTCTTCAATTTTGGCGACACGGAGGATATTGATTTTATAATCGGTTTTTGGGAGTTTACTCTGTTTCGCAATTAATATGGAAGCAAAACCAAGTTTTCCTGCTTCTATAACCCGCTGTTCTACGCGAGTAACCGGCCTTATTTCTCCTGCTAAACCGACTTCGGCAGCAAAGCAAATGTCTTTTGAAATAGAAACATCTTCGTTGGAAGATAAAATAGCGGCGACGACGGCCAAGTCTATGGCGGGGTCGTCTATACTAATACCTCCTGTGATGTTTAGAAACACGTCTTTGGCCCCTAGTCGAAATCCTGCTCTCTTCTCTAAAACTGCCAAAATCATGTTGAGCCGTTTAAGGTTATAACCCGTTGCAGATCGTTGAGGAGTGCCATAAACAGCAGAGCTCACCAGCGCTTGGATTTCAATCATCATAGGCCTCATTCCTTCGAGAGTTGCAGCAATGGCTGTTCCACTTAGGTGAGTTTCAGTTTTTGAGATAAGTATGTCAGAAGGATTGGAAACTTCTACCAGACCCCCTGCTTGCATTTCATAAATACCCAATTCGTGGGTGGATCCAAATCGATTTTTGTGAGCTCTTAGGATTCGGTAAGCGTAGTTTTTATCTCCCTCAAACTGAAGAACAGTATCTACCATATGTTCCAAAACCTTGGGTCCTGCAATGCCTCCTTCTTTGTTGATATGCCCTATCAAAATCACGGGGACATTGGTTTCTTTGGCGTATTTTATAAGCTCGGCGGTACATTCTCTTACTTGAGAAACGCTACCAGGTGAACTTTCTACATAATCGGTATGTAGGGTTTGTATAGAATCTATGATTAAAATTTCTGGCTCTAAAGTTTCTATTTGAGAGAAAATAAGTTGGGTTTTGGTCTCAGAAAGAATAAAACAGTTGGACTCCTGTTTATTGATTCGCTCTGCTCGCATCTTAATCTGCTGTTGACTTTCCTCCCCTGACACATAGAGGACTTTTTGTTTGAAGCTCAAGGATAGCTGAAGCAACAATGTACTTTTACCAACCCCGGGTTCACCTCCTAGTAGGGTGATGCTGCCGGGGACTATCCCTCCTCCTAAAACCCTATTGAACTCTTGATTGGAAGTAGGAATTCTTATTTCTTTTCCAATCTTGATGTCATTGATGCGTTGTGGTTTCGAAATCCTTTTGGGAGAATTGGACGTGAGGGGTTTCCAAGACTTCTCAGGTTTCTTTTCTACCACTTCTTCTGCCAGCGTATTCCATTCTTTACAAGCGTTACATTGTCCTTGCCATCTGGCATATTGAGCCCCGCAGTTTTGACAGAAATAGGTGGTTTTGGTTTTTGCCATAAAATTAATATCCAAATGTTTGTATAAGTGCATCTGCCTTTCCTAACAGAACATCACTGTTGAGGTATCCAGCACTTTCTAGGCCATAAGCCGCTTGATATTCCTTGATGGCTCTTTTTGGCTGGCCAGATTTTTCAAAATAACGCCCTTGAAAGTAGTGGTGTAAAACAGTATCAGAAACTTCCCTTTTGGCCAGTCTACTCAAGTTTTGATAATCATCCCACAATTCTTTTTCCTCTATAGCATCTGCTGTTTTAAGAAAATCAACAATTCTTATTGGGATTTCTAAAGCATATAGTTCTTGGATTGTAAAATATCTGTCTTCTAGGTAATTAGAAGGAGATGAAGATGTGAGCAATTTAGATTGATATTCTAAGTCAGAGATCGGGCCATAGGCTTCGAAAATATAGTTTAGGGCTTTTGGAATCGCATTTGCTACAAAGCTAAAATGATTTTCACCTTCAAAAATTTCAAAGCGATAATTGACATTAGGATTTTTACAAATCGCTAAGTAGGAATCCACGGTTTTGATTTTGGTTTTTAATTCAGGGATATCATTTTCTGAAGTGGCTAGGTAATACCAAATCTTATTGTCAATTTTATCTAATTTTCTTTTAAGCCGTTCTGGTAATAATGGGGTGAAGTCTGGACTGAGATTTATATAGCCGCTGAAAAGAGGGTTTTGTTTTAGAAGATAAAAGTTTGAAAAGTTGGCCATATAGTCCAAACCTGCAATGATAGCAAATGGAGTAGTTCTGTAATTATCGTCTAGATATTTTAAAACTTCTAAACCAATAAACTCATAGAAATCTGCTCCAGTGGAGGTAGGCAACTCATCCACTTCGTCTAGAAGTCCATCTTCACGGCGGTGTCCAACTTGATTGATCCCTACAACGATGGCTTCTGGAATGATTTCCCAGTAACTCAAATAGTCGACATTGCCTGCAAAGGGTTCGAATAAATAATCACCATCCAAGACAATAAGAATAGGATACTCTTTTTCACTTGAGTTGTAATTTCTGGGTAATTGAAGTTTGATTTGTCGGGACTCCTTCAGAATAGATGAATTGACTTCTATGTATTCGGTTTGGGAAAAAACTTCAGAATGTTGAAAAAAAAAGCAAATAAATAGAAGTAAAATTAGCTTCATAGTTGTTGGTTTGGACTGCTAATGTACTAAAATTATCGTCTATTTAATAGGGGCAAAATTATGAAGGAAAGCCCTCCTAAGACAATGACTAGCGCAGTTTGTGTTCCCCACATCACCCATCCAAAGGCTTCTCCTGTGGCGTTGGAAACACCAAAAGCGTTGAATGCTATACCTATGGCGATAGGATACAAGCCTATACCACCATTGGTGATAGACATTGCAAAGGCTCCAAAGATAAAAGCGACCAAAGTGGCCTGTATTCCTAAGTCCTGTGTATCTGGAAAAGCAAATTTTAAGACGTAAAACATACCGACATAAAGTCCCCAAATAAAAAACGTATGTAGTAAAAACTGCTTTTTTTTCTTCATTGAAAAGACACTTTTCATTCCTTTAAAGAGTTCTTCAATGAAACTTTTGAGCTTTTGGACCAACGTATTTTTGCTATTTTTTATAATTCTAAAGCCGATGATTAGCATTAAAATCATGGAAACAATGATGATTCCTCCAAAAAAAGGATTGATATTTTGACTTTTAAAAAAACTAAAAATTTTATCGCTTTGTGAGAGGGAGGCTATTCCCACAATAGAAAGCAGCATTATGAGATCCACCAGCCTTTCGGTAATGATAGTCCCGAAGGTTTTTTCGAACTTGACCTCTTCATAAGAGGCTAAAGTAGCACCTCTTAAAACTTCACCAGATCTGGGGATGCCCAAATTCGCCAAATACCCTAGCATCAAGGACAGGAAACAATTGTAGAACTTTGGAAAGATTTGAACAGGTTCCAGTAAAAATCTCCAGCGATATGCCCTAGACAAATGAGAAGCAATACCCATGACTAAGGAAAAAGCAACCCAGGTGATATCTACATTTTTAATGTTAAACCACAATTGACCCAGCTCTTCCGAGGTGAATTTGGACAAGGAAAACCATATAAAAAACAGGCCTAATGCCATTGGGCCAACTGTTCTCACCCATTTTTTGATGGCTTTTTTCATAATGGTTATTTCAATAGATTTTTCTCATTAGGGAAAACCAATTTAGGTTGAAATGTTTTCGCTTCTTCTGGAGTCATCATGGCATAAGCCATCAAGATAAGAATATCTCCAGGCGATACTTTTCGAGCAGCAGCACCATTTAAAGTGATTTCACCACTTCCTCTTTCCCCAGGTATTGCATAAGTTTCAAGTCGTTCGCCATTAGAATTGTTAACGACTTGTATTTTTTCTCCTTCCACTAGGTTGGCAGCATCCATAAGATCTTCATCTATAGTAATACTTCCAATATAATTGAGGTCTGCACCAGTGACAGTCACTCGGTGGATTTTAGATTTAACGAGGTGTATTTGCATATTAAAATTAGTTGAGAGCCATATTATCTATTAGTCTTACGTCGCCAAGGAATGCGGCTATAAATCCTCTGTAGGCTTCTTTTGGTTCTTTGGTTGTTGTTGGGATAAGGTCTTTCGTTTTTACAATCGAAAAGTACTCCAGCTCCAGTGCGCTTTGTTGAAATCTCTTCTTGACTTCTTTTTCAATGTCTAGAATACTGTAATCATCGAACATGCTTTTGGCCTGAGTTAATGCTTCAAAAATCAATTCAGCCTGTTTGAGCTGAGTGTCGTTAAGCCTGAAGTTTCGAGAACTTTGCGCGAGACCAAATTCATTTCTGTTGGTTGGGCATCCTATGATTTCGACCTTCTGACCGGTGATGGTTACTAGCTTTTTGACTGCCATGAGCTGTTGATAATCTTTTTCGCCAAAAAAGGCTTTGTCTGGATCAACAATAGTGAATAACCTTTTTAAAACACTACCAACCCCATCAAAATGACCAGCTCTAAACTCGCCTTCCATGTAGTCTACAATGCTGCCAAAGTTATAGGACTCAGATTTAAGGCCATCTGCATACACCTCTTCAACATTTGGAGTAAAAACTAGAGTTTTAGAGTTGTGTTTTTTTAAAAAAGCAGCATCTTTTTCTATATGTCTAGGGTATTTTTCCAAATCTGAGGCATTATTGAACTGCGTTGGATTTACAAAAATACTAACGACAACGACATCACAAAACTTATAGGCGAAGCTTATGAGGGCTAGGTGCCCGTCGTGAAGAGCCCCCATTGTTGGTACTAGCCCAATAGTCTTTCCTTTGTTTTTCTTGATCTCCAAAGTTTTATGAAGGAATTCTTTCGATTTTATTACCACAAGTAGTGTATCTGTTTTGGATCTGCAATATTAATATTTTAACGGGAAACCGCATAAATTTTTGTAAATTTGCAAACTTTTTGACATTAATCCGTAATGTAAATATTTTATGAAAGATAAACGCATTTTATACGTTTCATCCGAGGTTGTACCTTATTTGCCAGAAAATGATATTTCTTCAACTGCTTTTGAAGCTCCAAAATTGATAAACGCCGCTGGTGGTCAAACGCGTATTTTTATGCCAAGGTTTGGTAATATCAATGAGAGGAGGCATCAACTTCATGAGGTCATCCGTTTGTCTGGAATGAATTTGGTAATCAATGATTTGGATATGCCCCTGATCATAAAAGTGGCTTCCATCCCAAAAGAAAGAATGCAAGTTTATTTTATCGATAATGAAGACTACTTCAAAAGGAAAGCTACCTTTTCTGATGAAGATGGTGAGTTGTTTGAAGATAACGATGAGCGCGCCATTTTCTTTGCAAAAGGGGTCATAGAAACCGTGAAGAAATTGAACTGGTCTCCAGATATTATCCACGTTCATGGTTGGATGTCTTCTTTACTTCCCATGTATTTGAGACATTATTATGGAAATGAGCCTTTATTTTCTGAATCTAAAATTGTGACGTCCATATACAATCAAAGTTTTGATGGTGCGTTAGATGAAGATATGAAAAAGAAAGTTTTGTTTGATGGAATTGAAGATGATGCTATTGCTCATTTGGATAATCCAACTTACAGCAATATACTGAAAGTTGCGATAGACAATTCTGATGGTTTGGTGATTGGGAGCGAGGAAATCTCTGAAGACCTGAAGGCCTATATCGAAAAGCTAGATCTTCCTACTTTGCCTTACACAAAACGAGAAGAAATGGCAAATGCTTATCAAACCTACTACTTGAAAGATATTTTAAATGAAGAAGAAGATTAATTCTATGTATAAAGTTGCCTTAAGAAGTTTAGCCTCAGTTTTTGCTCTAGTGTTGTTATTGTCCTGTGAGAATGAATATTCAGAAGTCGGTACAGACTTCGTTAACAGTTTAGAAATCCCACCAGCTTACGAGTTGGAAAATATAGTTACTTATAGCGAGAAATATACTTCGGTACAAACCAACGGATTTAATAATTTCTTTTTAGGAGGATACGTAGATCCGGTGTTTGGTATCTCCGAAACTAAAATCCTTACCCAAGTCAGTTTATCACAAACGAGACCTGATTTTGGAGAAAATCCTACAATAGATTCAGTAGTATTTACTCTTCCTTTTTTTAGTAGAGAGGTAGAATCTGGGGTTTATGAACTGGATTCTATTTACGGAGAGGGCAGTTTCAAAATTAATATTTACGAGTCCAATCAATTCCTTAGAGATTTAGATCCTGGTGAAAATGGAGAGTTTGAAGACACTCAAATTTACTACTCAGATCAAGGGGATGAATTCAGCCCAAATATAGAAAATACGCCTTTGGTGACTTCAGACGTGATAAAGCCAACAGATTTAACAAACAGCGTTATTCTTTTTGAGCAAACTACCACAGACCTTATAGATACTTTAAATGTTTCACCTAGAATTCGTATTAAAATGCCAACTCAGTATTTTCAAGAAAAAATACTCGCTCCTGAAAATTCTCAATTTTTAGTTAGTAATAATGCATTCAGAAACTATTTGAGAGGGTTTTTAATTGAAGCGGAGCAACAACAGCCAGTGTATTCCATGTCAATGTTCAATCTTGCGAATGCGGATGCGAATATTACAATTTATTATAACAATGAAACTCAGGTTGAGGAAGAGGATGGAACGACTACAACTGACACCCTTTATAGTCAATACGCTTTGAATTTTGGTGGAAATAAGTTGAATTTATACGATAATAATTTCAATGTAGATTTATCTAACCAGAATATAGAAGAAGGAGAAGAAAATATTTATTTGAAAGGAGGAGAAGGCTCTTCTGCAGTGATAGAACTTTTTACAGGGCCAGATACAGATGGAAATGGCGTGTCTGATGAGTTAGATCAATTAAGAGAAAACAACTGGTTGATTAATGAGGCCAACTTGAATCTTTATTTAAATGAAGAGGTAGCGCCATCTAATAAAAATAGGATTAATAGAGTTTTCTTGACAAATTTAGACGATCAAAGAGTTCTTGAAGATTATAGAAGAGATCCTACAGCTGCTGATAATCCTAATCTATCAAGACAAGTTCATCTAGGTCCTTTAAGGTTAGATGAAAACGGTGAGCCTTTTTATAAAATAAGATTAACATCTTACATCAGCAATATTTTAAATAACGATTCAACTAATGTGCGACTAGGTCTTTATGTTTCTTCCAACGTGAATCAAACCAGTTTGGTTAACACTAGGAATTCTCAATCAGAGGTTTTTGAGTTTGTTCCAAGGAGCATGGTAGAGACTCCAAGAGGTATTGTAATTCACGGTAACCGATCTGCTGTAGAAGCTAAAAAACTCAAGTTGAAAATATTTTATACAGAAACTAACTAAATACGATATTATGTGTGGAATTGTAGGTTACATAGGAAAAGAGCAAGCTTACCCTATCATATTAAAAGGCTTAAAGCGCCTTGAATATAGAGGATACGACAGCGCTGGAATAGCTATTTATGATGGAAAAGACCTTAATATTTGTAAAACAAAAGGTAAAGTAGCAGATTTACAGAATAAATGTGAATCTGAAATTGAGCTTAAAGGAACCGTTGGAATAGGTCATACCCGTTGGGCTACCCACGGGGAGCCTAATGATGTGAACTCACATCCTCATTGTTCTAATTCAGGTAAACTGGCGATTATTCATAATGGAATTATTGAAAATTATGAATCTCTAAAAACAGAATTGCAAAACAGAGGATATACATTTTCATCAGACACAGATACTGAAGTGTTGGTCAATTTGATAGAAGATATCATGATCAATGAGAAAGTAAAGCTCGGTAAAGCAGTACAAATTGCCCTTAACCAAACCATAGGCGCCTATGCCATAGCTGTTTTTGACAGAACCAAACCCAATGAGATTGTCGTGGCTAGACTCGGTAGCCCTTTAGCTATTGGAGTAGGTGACGACGAATATTATATAGCTTCCGACGCTTCCCCTTTTATTGAATATACTAAAAATGCTATATATCTTGAGGATGGCGAAATGGCCGTTGTGAGATTAGGTAAAAAAATTAAAGTTAGAAAAATTAAGGATGATTCTTTAGTAGATCCTTATGTTCAAAAGCTTCAATTGAACCTAGATCAAATAGAGAAAGCAGGGTATGAACATTTCATGCTGAAGGAAATTTATGAGCAGCCTAGCGCCATAAAAGATACCTACAGAGGTAGAATGCTTGCAGACCGTGGAATCATAAGAATGGCTGGTGTTGACGATAACTTAGAAAAATTTTTAAATGCTAAGCGAATTATAGTCGTGGCTTGCGGGACCTCTTGGCATGCTGGCTTGGTCTCCGAATATATTTTTGAAGACTTGGCTAGAATCCCAGTCGAAGTTGAATATGCCTCAGAATTTAGGTATCGTAATCCTGTGATCAACAAAGACGATGTCGTGATTGCAATTTCTCAAAGTGGTGAAACCGCAGATACGATGGCGGCTATCAAGCTAGCCAAAGAGAACGGAGCTTTTGTTTTTGGAGTTTGTAATGTTGTAGGGTCTTCAATATCTAGGGAAACCCATGCAGGTGCTTATACCCATGCGGGCCCAGAAATAGGTGTAGCCTCGACAAAAGCCTTTACCACTCAAATTACTATTTTGAGTTTAATGGCACTAAAACTAGGAAAAGCTAAAGGGTCGATTTCCAATTCAGATTATCACATGTATTTGAATGAAATGGAGCAAATACCTTCAAAAATAGAGAAAGCTTTACAGTCCAACGATCATATTATGAAAGTTGCCGCTGTTTATAAAAATGCTAAAAATTGCCTATACCTTGGTAGAGGTTATAATTTCCCTGTTGCGCTTGAAGGGGCACTTAAGCTTAAAGAAATTTCATACATCCATGCAGAAGGTTACCCAGCTGCAGAGATGAAACACGGCCCAATCGCTCTTATAGATGAACATATGCCTGTAGTTGTTATTGCTACTAAAAAAGGGCATTACGAAAAGGTAGTGAGTAATATCCAAGAAATTAAATCTCGAAAGGGTAAAATTATAGCGGTTGTCACTGAAGGGGATACGTCTGTGAAGAACATCGCAGACCACGTCATAGAGGTTCCTGAAACTTTTGAAGCTCTTACTCCCTTGCTAACGACTATTCCTTTGCAACTTTTCTCCTACCATATTGCAGTTATGCTCGGTAAGAACGTCGATCAACCCAGGAATCTTGCGAAATCTGTAACCGTAGAATAGAATCAATCATTTTTTATAAAATAGGTCTTTGTTATAAAAGATTTATTTAAATAATATATATTTGCAAAAATTTTAAATACGGCTTTTTTAGAAAAGCCATCAAATAAAATCCTTAGATAATGTCTAAAGTTAAAGGTAAAATCAATAAAATTATAGGTCCGGTTATCGATGTAGAATTCGAAAACACTAAAGACTTGCCAAGAATCTATGATTCATTGGAGGTTAAACGTGAAAACAAATCTGACTTAATTCTTGAAGTTCAATCTCATATTGGTGAAAACACTGTGAGAACCATTGCGATGGATTCTGCAGATGGATTAAGCCGTGGAGTAGAAGTCTTGAGTACGGGATATCCCATACAAATGCCAATAGGTAAAGATATCTATGGCCGTTTGTTTAATGTCACAGGAGATGCTATTGATGGATTAGGAGATCTTCCAAAAACTGGAAAAGATGGAATGTCTATCCATAGAGATGCGCCTAAGTTTGAGGACTTAGCGGTCTCTACAGAAGTGCTTTTAACTGGGATTAAAGTTATCGATTTGATTGAACCTTACTCAAAAGGGGGTAAGATTGGATTGTTTGGTGGTGCAGGTGTTGGTAAAACTGTTCTTATTCAAGAATTGATCAATAACATCGCTAAAGGTCACGGTGGTCTTTCTGTATTTGCTGGCGTTGGAGAACGAACAAGAGAAGGAAATGATCTGTTGAGAGAGATGCTTGAATCTGGTATTATCAAATACGGAGATGATTTTATGCATTCTATGGAAGAAGGCGGATGGGACTTGGAAAAAGTGGACAAAGCTGGAATGAAAGAATCAAAAGCGACTTTCGTTTTTGGACAAATGAACGAACCTCCTGGAGCTCGTGCTCGTGTGGCTTTATCGGGCTTAACGATCGCAGAATATTTCCGTGATGGTGCAGGGGAGGCGCAAGGAAAAGACGTTCTTTTCTTCGTGGATAATATCTTTAGGTTTACTCAAGCAGGTTCAGAAGTATCTGCATTGCTTGGACGTATGCCTTCTGCCGTTGGTTACCAACCAACCTTAGCGACAGAGATGGGAGCTATGCAAGAGCGAATTACATCGACCAAAAAAGGATCTATTACTTCCGTACAAGCGGTTTATGTTCCTGCAGATGATTTAACCGATCCAGCTCCAGCAACAACATTCTCTCACTTGGACGCTACTACAGTATTGTCTAGAAAAATTGCAGAACTTGGTATTTATCCAGCAGTAGATCCATTGGATTCTACCTCTAGAATTTTAACCAGAGAAATTCTTGGAGATGACCATTACGACTGTGCTCAACGAGTTAAGGAACTATTACAAAAATATAAAGAATTACAAGATATTATCGCCATTTTAGGTATGGAAGAATTATCTGAAGAAGATAAACTTTCTGTGTCTAGAGCACGTCGTGTACAACGATTCCTTTCACAGCCTTTCCACGTTGCTGAGCAATTTACTGGTCTTAAAGGAGTGTTGGTAGATATTAAAGAGACCATTAAAGGATTCAATATGATTATGGATGGTGAATTAGATCATATTCCAGAAGCTGCTTTCAACTTGAAAGGCTCTATTGAAGAGGCGATTGAAGCAGGTGAGAAAATGTTGAACGAAAACTAGTCTGAAACTTAAACACATGCATTTAGAAATAGTAAGTCCAGAGCAAATAATTCTAAGCGATGAGGTAAAATCCGTCAGCGTTCCGGGAATTAATGGAGAGTTCCAGATGTTGGACAATCACGCTCCCGTGGTGTCCGTCTTAAAGAGTGGATCTATCAAGCTAGACTCTTCTGTAAACTTACCTAAGGGTTCAAAAGATAAGTTTTATCAAGAAGATTCAAAAATGTGTTTTGATATTTCTGGAGGTGTTATTGAATTGAACGATAATAAAGTTGTTATTCTTATAGACTAATTAACCTCGGTTTCATAAAAACTAAAAAGCGCTAATCTTAAGGTTAGCGCTTTTTAGTTTTTATGAAGTATAAGGAGGCTTATAATTTCATTTCAGGAATGTCTCCTTCTACGATTAAATCTCCTTCGGTTGCTTGTTGAATAGCTTCTACACTTACCCCTGGAGCTCTTTCCAAAAGTCTGAATTTTTTATCTACAATATCGAGGACGGCCAAATTGGTTACTATTTTAGTAACGCATTCAACTCCCGTTAACGGTAAAGAACAGGTCTTTAAAAGCTTAGAGTCTCCAGCTTTATTGGTGTGCATCATGGCTACAATTATGTTTTTTGCAGAGCCTACAAGATCCATAGCGCCGCCCATTCCTTTCACCATCTTACCTGGGATTTTCCAATTGGCGATATTTCCATTTTGAGCGACTTCCATCGCCCCTAAAATGGTTAAGTCAACGTGTTGCCCGCGAATCATGCCAAAGCTGAGAGCTGAGTCGAAAAAACTAGCGCTGGGTAACGCAGTAATCGTTTGTTTTCCAGCGTTAATGAGGTCTGCATCTACATCTTCTTCCTTCGGGAAAGGCCCCATTCCCAAAATCCCATTTTCGCTTTGGAATTCTAATTCAATGTCGTCTCTCACATAATTGGCTACCAGAGTAGGTATACCAATGCCCAGATTTACGTAAAAGCCATCTTGGACTTCTTGGGCAATCCGTTTTGCAATTCCATTTTTATCTAACATAAGTCTTTGGTTTCAAAAGTTGATTTTTAAGATTGTGTGGTTCTCTGTTCAATTCGCTTTTCGTACTTCTCTCCTTGAAAAATGCGCTGAACAAAAATACCTGGGATATGGATGAAATTAGGATCGAGTTCTCCTGGTTTTACAAGTTCTTCGACTTCCACCACAGTAACTTTGGCTGCTCCACACATTAATGGATTGAAGTTTCTAGCGGTACCTTTAAAAATAAGATTTCCAGCTTCATCTCCTTTCCATGCTTTTACAAACGCAAAGTCAGCCTTGAAAGCCTCTTCCATGATATGCGGTTTTCCATCAAAATCTCTAACTTCCTTTCCTTCGGCGACTTCGGTACCATAACCGGCTGGGGTATAAAAGGCAGGAATACCATTTTGCGCAGCTCTACATCGTTCGGCTAAAGTGCCTTGTGGAATTAAATCTACTTCCAATTCTCCGCTGAGCATTTGTCTCTCAAATTCAGCGTTTTCTCCTACATAGGAAGAAATCATTTTTTTGATTTGTTTTTTCTTCAGAAGCAAGCCTAGTCCAAAATCATCAACACCGGCATTGTTTGAGATGCAAGTCACGTCTTTCACATTGCGTTTCACAAGTTCTTGAATACAATTTTCGGGAATACCGCTAAGGCCGAAGCCTCCAAGCATAAAGGTCATTCCATCGTGAACGCCCTCTAAAGCTTCGGTAACATTATTTACAGTTTTATTGATCATGAGTTTATTAATTTAGGTTGAAAATACAGAATTTTAAAACGCTTTCCAATTTTATAGGGCTTCGTTGAGTGAACTTAACTCAATCAGGTTAAGTTTTAAAATTATCAGTTTTAAGATGGTTTTAGATTTTGAAGGCAGTAATAAAATGTAATTTTGATAAAAAACTTACCTTATGTCTGGATTCAAAAATGATCTTCAATTTGCTTCAAGTCCCTATTTATTGCAACATGCAGAGAATCCTGTGAATTGGGAGGAATGGAGTCCTGAAGTTTTGGAGCGTGCGCAGCAGGAAAACAAGCCTATTTTGATTAGTGTAGGCTATGCCGCTTGCCATTGGTGTCACGTTATGGCTCATGAATCTTTTGAGGATACTGGAGTAGCCGAGCTCATGAATACCCACTTCATTTGTATTAAAATTGATAAGGAAGAGCGCCCAGATATTGATCATATTTATATGGAGGCGGCTCAAATGCTAACAGGTCGTGGAGGTTGGCCGCTCAATGCCTTTGCCTTACCAGACGGTAGACCTCTTTATGCAGCCACTTATTTTCCTAAAGAAAACTGGAAAAAAGTGTTGTCAAACATCGCTAAAGCCTATTCTCGAGATTATAAGTCTCTTCTGGACACTGCAGAAAAGTTAACAGACGGTATACAGTTGGCTCAAGAATTGAGTCCAGCAGAGGATGGTGACATTCAATTTTCCAAAGCAGAATACCAAGACCTAATGGTGAACTGGCAAAAAATAGTAGATGGAGATCGCGGAGGTTTTAAGGGGGCGCCTAAATTTCCAATGGCTAACTCTTGGCAGTTTTTACTCCAATATTATGATCTTACCAAAGAGCATTCGGTTCTAGAGATGGTAACGAAAACATTAGATGAAATGGCTCTGGGAGGTATTTATGATCAAATTGGTGGCGGATTTTCAAGATATTCTGTGGATGCTGATTGGTTTGCGCCACATTTTGAAAAAATGCTTTACGATAATGCTTTGTTGATTAGTTTGTACGCGAACACCCAGAAGTTGGCGCCTAAGCCTATATACAAACAAGTAATTTCAAATACTATTGATTTCGTGAGCAAAGAGCTCATGAGCAAGGATTATGGTTTTTATGCTTCTCTAGACGCCGATAGTGAAGGGGAAGAGGGAAAGTATTATGTGTGGTCTTATAAAGAACTTTCTGAGGTGTTAACCGAAGAAGAATTAAACCTAGCTCAAAGCTTTTATAATGTGTCTCAGCGAGGTAACTGGGAATCGCCCAGGAATATTTTGTTTAGTCAACAAACACCAGACTCTTATGCAAAAGTTAAAGATCTAGACCCTGAAAAATTTAAAAGTGATCTAAATCAACTGAGGTACAAATTATATAAGATTCGTTGGGAAAGGCCTCATCCTCCGTTAGATCATAAAATTATCACCTCATGGAATGCGATGATGATTACTGGATTGGTGGATGCCTATACAGCCTTAAAAGAACCTGAATACTTAGACTTAGCAGAAAAGAATGCGCAGTTTTTATTAGCGTCTATGATTACTGAAAATGGAAAATTACTACGCACTAAAAGTTCAGACTCTAAATTCATACATGGTTTTTTGGACGACTATGCTTTTTTGGTGGAAGCGCTTATTAAGGTATACCAAGTGAGTTTTAATATCCACTATTTAAACACAGCTAAAGATTTGGTAAACATCTGTCTAGACGACTTCTTGGACTCTTCAACACGACTATTTTATTACTCATCTACCAAAGGAGAGCAGCTCATTTCAAAAACCTTTGAAATTAATGATAACGTGATTCCTGCCTCCAACTCGTCTTTAGCTAAATCTTTGTTTTTGATGGGGCACTTTTTTAACGACTCGACTTATACTAAAGCATCAGAGAAAATGTGGAACCAAGTCAGATCAAAACTTCATAAATCGGGACCTTACTATGCCAATTGGCAAATTCTGTCCGGGTGGTTTTCTCATCCCTTCTATGAAGTGGCTATCATGGGGAAAGAGGCTAAGCAAAAAGCATTGGAACTGCAGCATAGCTTCTGTCAAAATTCTATTTTCTTGGGCGGACATGAAGAAAACTTGGCACTTTTAAAAGGAAAATTACCTCGAGAACTTTCAGAAACTAAAATATATGTCTGTGAAAATAAGACGTGTCAGCAGCCTACAATAGATGTTGATGTTGCCAAGGAACAACTAGAAATCAAAGGTTAAGGTTAGTCCTCGTACATTTTAATAATGGTTTCACCTTTCATGGTTTTAGACGCTCTAAACATTCCTGGAGTATTGAATTCCATGACCATTTTTCCTTCATTATCAATACCTATGATGCCGCCTGTTCCCCCCATATCGGTAAGTTTCTTTTGGATCACTCGTTTTGCTGCTTGCTCTAGACTGATGCCTTGGTATTCCATAAGTGCAGAGATATCGTAAGCAACCACCCCTCTAATAAAGTATTCGCCATGACCCGTTGCAGAAATTGCACAGGTTTTATTATTGGCATAAGTACCAGCGCCTATGATAGGCGAGTCTCCAATTCTTCCATATTTTTTGTTGGTCATTCCACCAGTAGAGGTGCCAGCGGCTAAGTTGCCTTCCTGGTCTAAAGCAGCACAGCCAACAGTCCCAAATTTTTCATTGCTCAAGAAAAACTCATCTCCATTAGAGACTCCTTGTTCTTTTGCTTTTGAAGCTTCCAGTGCTTTTTTTCTATTGTCTGTTATAAAATATGAGTTTTCTACAAATTCTAGTCCATTTAGCTTGGCAAAATCTTCAGCACCTGCAGCACTTAGCATCACATGATCGGATTCTTCCATGACTTTAAAAGCGAGGTTAATGGGGTTTTTGATATGTTGTACACCAGAAATAGCTCCTGCATTTCTGGTTTTTCCATCCATTATCGAGGCATCTAGTTCGGCAATACCATCTGCATTCAACACTGCTCCTTTTCCAGAATTGAACAGAGGAGAATCTTCCATGATATTAATGGTTCTTTGGACTGCTTCCAAAGCAGTGCCTCCTTCAGAAAGGATGGTATGTCCCACTTCTATAGCTTCTTTTAATTTGTCCTCATAAGCTTTTTGCAAAGAGTCTGTCATAAATTCTTTTTTGATAACACCAGCGCCACCATGAATAACAATACCGAATTTTGCGGGTTTAGGGACATTTTTTTCTTTACTAAGCTTTGGGCTATCGTGACAAGCGATAAGTAATATACTGGCAAGTAATAAAAGATAATTTTTCATAAGGTTATAAGGTTATAAGTTTAATAAGTAATCCAATGCTGATTTTTCTATTGTTATTAAGTCAGATTCTGGTAAGCGTTTTAAGAGGCGTTGCCATCGTTTATCATTCATGAACAGACGTTCAAAAATAGGAATAGACATCTTGACTTGATTTGAATTCACAAGTGCAACTGCCTTCCAAAATTTAATTTCCTCGTTATTGGGAAGCAACTTTTCTGCGGAATTGTAAGCTTTAAGGGCAGCTTCAGCGTCTTTATTTTCCATGGCAACATCTCCACTAGCCATAAACTCATAGGCTCTATGGCTATTGAGTAAACGCGATAATTCTTCTACAGGTGTTTTGTGATCATCTACCCGTAGATCTATCTTTTTATCTAACCAGGGGTGCTCTGCTGGGTCCTTGCCAACAAGGATGAGTGCAGAAGATTGTTTCCCACGAATATCTCCGCCACTGCTTTGAGCAGCCTTCATAGCAACAACGATACGTTCTGCAAGGTCTAAATTATCATTTTCCTCAAAGGCCTGTCTCATAGCATAAACCACGTTTTCGTCTTCCATCATATTGGCTTGGATGCTGTAGTGATCTCCAATAAGGTGCAATGCGGCTTCAATACATTTTTCACCTGTAAAGGCTGAAATAGTCCCATTCCTGGAAAGCATAGCGACTTGTCTATAGTGAACACCGGCATCTTCTTTTTTGAGTTTTTCCATAGCCTCCTTAGCATTGAGCCCCTTTTGCATCAGTTCCAAGCCTTCGTGTCCATAGCGTTCATTCACAAAAGATTGAGTGGCAACAACTCCTACCCCAGATTTTCCCCAAGGGACTGCAGTTCCTACAGAAAACCAATGGCTTTGCACACCTACAGCCATATCGCCAGTAACAGGATCTTGAGCGATGATAGAGAATGTATGAGCAAATTTATCTGAATTGGCTGGCTTTTGACCATAAGCCTTCCAACAAGCTATAACGCAGAATATCATAAGAAACCTTAAGTCCATTATAATTATTTTTCTTTAAATTTATGTAATAATAACGAGTTTTATATTTGAGATGTTTAGTTTTTTTGTTTTAATCTTCATATAATTACAGATTCTACACTTAATCAATACTATCACTATATGTCTGCAGAGTTTATTGAATTAAAGCAAATACTGGATTTTTTTGAATCTCCAGCATTTTTAGTACGGTATTCTGGGAAAGATTTTAAAGCAGAAGGGTGTAGTCAAAAATTTAAAACGCTCTTTGATTGTCTAGGAAGAAAAGATGAATCAGTCAACTTGCCATTATTCTTAGCAGAAACACTACGGATCGATAATAAATCTTTAAAATTCATTGAATCTCAATTAGAGTCACTTTCCGAAAAGCCAACATCAACAGTAGAGTTTCACTTAAGCTTTAATCACAAAGATTTTTATTTCAAATGTGAACGCGTTGGGATTAATGAGACTCCATATTTCTTTGTTATGGTCACTCAAAGCTATAAAGAGAAATCCCGCTTGAATAACACCAACAAAACTTTAGATACGGCTTTTTTTCAAAGAATTTTCGAATCTCTTCCCTTAGGCATTGCTGTCAATAAAATAGACGACAATGCCACGGTTTACGTCAACAAAAAGTTTGAAGACATATATGGTTGGAAAACTGAAGACCTTCAAAATGTATCAGAATTTTTTGAAAAAGTATATCCAGAGGTTAATTATAGGAAAGAGATTTCGGAAAGAATCTTAAGTGATATCGCCTCTCGAAATCCTGAAAAAATGCAGTGGCAAAATTTAAAGATCACCACAACATCAAATGAGGTAAAAATTATTAATGCTAAAAACATCCCTCTTTATGATCAGAATCTTATGATTTCTACTGCAAAAGATGTGACTGAAAGTTATTATGCTAGGGAAGAACTAGAGCAAGCAAAAAGCAGGTTTGACCTTGCTTCTCAAGCCACCTCAGATGCTGTATGGGAATGGGATTTAGAAAGCGATAAATTGTACTGGGGGGATGGATATGAGCGACTTTTTGGATACAAAAAAGAGGGCAATATAGTTTCAAAGTCTTTCTGGGAATCTAAAATCCATCCTAATGACCTCCACCCTTTTTTAAATAGCTTAAAACTTGCAAAAGAAGATAAAGACTTAAAGAAATGGACGTTTGACTATAGATTTATGAAAAAGGACGCTTCCTATGCCAATGTAAGAGAGAACGTGATCATCATCAGAAATAAGGAAGGAGAGGCTACTCGACTTGTTGGAGCTCTGCAAGACATTACTAAAGCGGTAAAGCGAGAAGACCATCTGGGTCTTTTAGAAAAATTGGTAGCAGGAGCAAAAGATGCCATCTTGATGGCCAAAGTTCACAACGATAATTTTCTAGACTCAGAAATTATTTATGCCAATTCTAGCTTCCAAGAGCTATTTGGTTATGATAGCTCAGGCATCATCGGGAAAACCCCACTCGAGTTTTATGTGACCGACAAAAATAAAGAAGGATTTACAGATTTAAATAAAAAATTGAAAAATTGGGATCCAGTAGAAATTGATCTTTTAAATTTTACAAAACAAAATGTAGAGTTTTGGAACAATCTATCCATTACTCCCATCATGGATGATCAAGGTTGGTTCACACACTGGGTAGTGATCAATAGAGATATTAATGACCTAAAGAATAGTATAATAAAGCGTCAGCTTCTCTCTCAGACTTATAAATATTTTGCAGAAAGCATGCCTTTAAACGCTTTATTAATAAAGGTCTTGCAAGAGATAGAAAATCAATTAGGGTCTTATGTGAATGAGATTTGGCTTTTTGATCCTTATTCAAAAAAATTAACTAAATCTGTAGAGCTTAAGGGAGGGAAAGTTGTTGATTTGGAAAGCGACGACACTAGCATATTCTACAAAAGTGTTGTACAGAAAATATTTAAAACGAATCAACCTTTCATCACGATTCATGAAGAGGATATACATTTGGAAGAAGGCATAAATATTAAACTGAGTTATGCCTTCCCAATTCAGTATCATGGTTCCATTTTGGGAGTAGTGCACTTAGGCTTCACACATGCTTATTCTCGAGAACAAAGCCTTCGCTCTATTTTTGATGATTTTTCTATACAATTGGCTAATGAAATTTCTAGAAAACAAGCTGAGAATGAATTAACTAGTTTCTTTGAGTATGCCCCAGATTTTATGTGTATCGCTGGAAAAGATGGTTATTTAAAAAAAATAAATAAACGCGCAACCGAATTACTCGGCTACAGTGAAGATGAGTTTTTGTCTATGCCTTTTTTAGAGTTTATCCATAGTGAAGACCAAAACGAAGCTCTAGAAACCCTTTCTGCGGCTATTCAATTGCCAGGAAAACAGTATACAAAAATACGCGTGAATTCTAAAAATAACAATACCTTTTGCGTCTCTTGGACTTTGTTTCGCTTGCAAGAAAGCGACGATGTTTATTGTGTAGGAAGGAATATTACAGAGAAAATGAAGTTAGAGGAGTTACTCGAAAAAACTAATGTACTCACTAAAACGGGAACTTGGGAAATTGATTTCGAAAACAACAAAACGTATTTGAGTGAAAATGCAAAGCACTTGCTCGGTCTAAAAGATAGTTTTGTCGGTGAGGTATCTGAAATGAATTCACTGTTAAATTTGAATCAAGACCTAGCTAAACTACAATCCTCAAAAATTGAAACGAAACAAATTGAGGAGTTTGACACTCAGATTGTCCTTCCTGATGGTACAAATAATTGGTTTCGAATTATTGTAGAGCAAGAATTTAAGAATAACATTCTAGTCAAGTTGTTTGGATCTTTACAAAATATACAAGGCTATAAGGAGTCTGAATTGAAAGAGAAGAAACTCCTTCAGGAAAAGAATCAGATTCTAGATAATATTACCGACGGTTTTTTAGTGGTTGATGAACAATGGATTGTTAAATATTGGAATAAAAGTGCTGAGGAAATTTTATCTATAAAGAAATCAGAATTTCTAGGAAAACATTTATGGGAGGTTTTTGATGACTTTAATGGAAGTACACTCGATGTAAAGTATAGGGAATCTATGGAGAAACAAGAAAGCATTCATTTTGAAAGCTATTTTGAAAATTTAAAAAAATGGTTTGAGGTGAGTGCTTATCCTTCTAAGAAGCTACTTTCAATCTATTTTAGAGACACAACAGATAAGAAGGCGATTGTTGAAGATCTAAGAACACAAATTGAAAAGTTTGAAATTCTCTCAGAAACCGTTATAGATGCCGTTTGGGATCTTGATATTCAAAACAATTCTTTATCCTGGGGTCTTGGTCTTAAAGAACTTTTTGGATATGATCCCAAAGAGTTTAGAGACAGTGAAGTAATGTGGTTAAACAAAATCCACCCCGAAGAAAGAGAAAGGATTCAAATTTCTTTTGAAGCTTCTCTCAAAGATTCAACTGCCGATCATTGGAAGGAATCTTACCGTCTTATGAAAAGTGATGGGACATATACTCTTGTTTTGGATAGAGGAACTATCATTAGAGATGATCGGGGAAAGGCCTTAAGAATGGTTGGAAGCTTGCAAGATATCTCCAATATAAAAGAGTAGAAACCCAAAATCACATCTAAAATTTTTGAGTGGGATTTCCCTCAAAAAGGATTCCTGTAAAAACACTTTTAATTGCTTTGTTTTGAGAAAATATGCCTAATTTAGACGAATGAAATTAACTTCAATTTAAAAGTTGATGACGGGAGGATTTCAACAAAAAGATTCCCTAAAAGTCACATTTATATGAAAAAGCCGCCGATTCCTGATAATGAAGTAGAACGCTTAAAAGCTTTACAAAGCCACCAGTTACTTGAAAATCTTCCAGATGAAGATTATGATTTAATTACAAAACTAGCTTCAGACATTTGTGGTACTTCCATATCACTTATCACACTAATTGATTCCAAAAAGCAAGTCTTTAAATCTAGTCAAGGAATAGATTTGAAGGAAACTTCAAGAGATACGGCCTTTTGCGCACATGCTATTAATACTCCAGAAAAACTACTTATTGTCAATGATGCTACTTTAGATGACAGATTTAAAGAAAACCCCTTAGTTACAAAAGACCCGAAAATTGCTTTTTATGCGGGCATGCCTCTTATGAGTAAGGACGGCTATGCCTTAGGTACCCTGTGTGTTATCGATAACAAGCCTAAAGTCTTATCTACATCACAAATACAGGCTCTTAAATCTCTAGCAAAACTTGTAGAACGCCTTTTTGAGTCTCGTAAGAAATCTTTAGAGTTAGAAAAAGTCTATTCTCAATTGGAAGCTCAAAAGAATCAAACCGAAGAAATTGCATATGCTATAGCTCACGATCTTAAAAACCCTTTAGATAGCATTCAAGGATTTTTAGAACTATTGCAAAGAGAAACAGGAACAAGCCTTGGTGAAGAGGCTTTGCAATACATCAACTACGCCACACAAAGCACTCATAAAATGACAGCGCTTATCTATGAGATACTTGCTTTTGCCAAATTGACCTCTCAGAAAAATGTCATTGAAAACGTAGATGTAGAGCCGATTATAGAAAGTATTATAGATCTTAATTTACCAATTATCAAATCTAATACTATTGCCATAAACTATTCTGAACTTCCTAAAATTCAGACCTCTAAAACCCTATTTTCAATAGTCTTACGGAATTTAATAGGTAATGCTATAAAGTACAGATCTAAAGAAAAATCCTTAGTCATTGAAATAAAGATTGATGATGAAACTGATCAATGGGTTGTTCATATTTCTGATAATGGGTTGGGTATAAAAGACTCAAACCTAGTCAAAATCTTTAGACCCTTTTACAAGGAAGATTCCCAAAGCGATGCTGGAGTAGGGATGGGGCTAGCTGTTTGTAAAAAAATCATCTTAAACCTAGGAGGTGACATCTGGGTAACTTCTGAATCAGGCTCCGGAAGTACGTTTAGTTTTAATCTTCCTAAACAAGACTTATAAGCCAAAAAAATCTTTAATTTATGAGTACCTTACTTAAAACTCAATAAAAATAAACGCATGAAATTAGAAGTTTTAAATGTGGACGATGACAAAATGGTCCTTTTCATCCATGAGAAAATGATGAATCATGCGGGATTTTCTAGTCATCCTAAGTCGTTCTTAAACGGATATGAGACTTTAGATTATATTTCAGAATACAAGAATGAGGATACAAAGTTTTTGATTTTTCTAGATGTAAATATGCCAAACCTTGATGGCTGGCAATTTATGGATGAACTCAAAACTCACGGATTAACCAAATACTGTTATGTTTTGGTTGTTACCTCTTCAATAGATCTTTCCGATAAAGAAAAATCTGACACCTATCCAGTCGTTATCGATTTTGTAGAAAAACCTATTAATGTTGAAAAACTCAAGGACTTGAAACAGCTTAAAGAGCTTCAGCCCTTTTTTGAAAATTAAGAGTTGGATCTAATCCTTTATTTCCTCCTCCTCATCCCCAGTATAAGCTTCGTATTCTGGATATAAGAAGTTGTTATATGGAAAACGGGTGATGTGAATCTTTCTAACGGTTTCGTAGACTTTCTTTCTAAACTCTTCAATATTTTCTTTCTCTGTTGCTGAGATAAATAAAACATTATCGCCTTCCCGCTGCATCCAAGTTTTTTTCCACTCCTCAAGAGTGTAATGTTGATAAGATTTTTCAACCATCAAATCATCTTTTTCGATCACTTCAGGCTCGTAATTGTCAATCTTATTAAAGACCATGATACAAGGTTTATCTTTAGCATTAATATCGTCTAAAATAGTATTTACAGACTCGATGTGATCTTCGAAATTTTCATGAGAGATATCGACTACATGCAAAAGCAAGTCGGCCTCTCTGACTTCATCTAAGGTGGATTTGAAAGACTCCACAAGTTGAGTGGGTAACTTTCTTATAAACCCTACTGTATCGGTAAGCAAGAAGGGAAGATTACGAATCACTACTTTCCTCACCGTAGTATCTAAGGTAGCGAACAACTTATTTTCTGCAAAAACTTCACTTTTGCTTATCACATTCATCAGCGTAGATTTACCAACATTGGTATAGCCTACGAGAGCAACTCTTACAAGGCTTCCTCTGTTCCCCCGTTGAACAGCCATCTGCTTGTCTATGGTTTTTAGCTTTTTCTTAAGCAAAGTGATTTTATCTCTTACAATCCGTCTATCGGTTTCAATTTCAGTTTCACCAGGGCCTCGCATACCAATACCACCACGTTGTCTCTCCAAGTGAGTCCAAAGACCGGCCAGCCTTGGTAATAAATATTCGTACTGTGCGAGTTCTACTTGAGTGCTTGCGTTACTTGTTTTTGCGCGTTGAGCGAAAATATCGAGAATAAGGTAGGTTCTATCAACTACTTTGCATTTGAGTATTTTTTCGATACTCCTTTGTTGACCAGGAGATAATTCGTCATCAAAAATAGCAGTACCTACTTGATGTTCTTCCACATAATCTCTTACCTGTTCTAATTTTCCTTTTCCTATAAAAGTTTTAGGATTTGGAACCTCCAATTTTTGTTGAAAACGTTTCAAAACTTCTCCACCAGCAGTATAGGTAAGGAATTCTAATTCGTCTAGATATTCCTTGGATTTTTCTTCATCTTGAAACTGATTAACAATCCCAATAAGGACTGCTGTTTCATAGGTTGTATTTTGAGCGTCTATCATGGTTTATTTTATAAAACAAAATTATGAAAAATACTTCAGTTCACTTCTCACTTTAAGATTTTGGAAATTTAAAGAAATGGAGGTGGCCTTTTATTTTTCTTTTAACTTTATTGACTAAATTTAGACTTTAAATACTAAAAATTTCCTTAATTCGTTTATTATAAATAATCAAACTTTATGAATTTCAAAACCTACCTTATTATTTTCTCCTGCTTAATTTTAGCTTCTTCGTGTAGCTCAGATGATTCAGATGAACTTAATGCCAATCAAAATGAATGTAAAATTTCTAAGGGAATTTCTCCAAATGAAGATGGGCTTAATGATAATTTTGATTTGTCTTGTCTTGCAGACCGAACTGGAATCGCCACTTTAGAAATTTTCGACAGAAATGGTCGAAAGATTTACGAGAAAGACAACTATAGAGACGAATTTATCGGAGATTCCGATAACGGAAATAGCTTGGTGACAGGGACTTATTTTTATGATATTACTTTCGAAACCGAAGATCCCGAATACGGTTTCAATACAAAAGGAGACCTGTACATTAATGTAGAATAATAAGTCTTTATAGCTTAGTTGAAGAAAACCCTATCCATGAAAAATATATATATACCTCTTTTCGCCATCTTGTGTTTGTTTACTATCACCACTGTTACAGCGCAGCAAGATCCTCAGTATACGCAATACATGTATAATATGAACGTCATTAACCCAGCTTATGCGGGCTCTAAAGAAAGCCTTTCTATTGGTGCTTTGTACAGAGAGCAGTGGTCTGGAATAGAAGGCGCTCCCCAAACATTCACCTTTAATGCCCATACCCCTTTAGGAAACGGTCTTGGCGTTGGATTATCAGCTATTAGTGATCAAATAGGTCCTGTAGATGAAACCAATCTTTACGCAGATATATCTTATACTATAGATGTTGGGGCTAATAGCAAGTTGGCTTTTGGTATAAAAGCTGGAGCAACACTGCAAAGTAGTAACTTTACAGACTTGTATTTCCAAGATGAAATGGATCCTGCTTTTCAAGAGGATATTAGTGGAACCTATCCTAGTGTAGGTGCTGGGGTTTTATATTATACAGACAAATTTTATGTAGGTCTTTCTATGCCAAATTTCTTAAGTTCTACTCACTTAGAGGTGGATGGAAGAGACTTTGGTTCAGAAAAACAACACTATTTCGTTACAGCAGGTTACGTGTTTGATGTCAATGATTTTATCAAATTCAAACCCTCTACTTTAGTGAAATCTGAATTGAGTTCAGCAGTCTCTTTTGATTTGAATGCCAATTTTTTATTCTACGACAAGTTTGAAGTAGGCGCTTCCTACAGATATGAAGATGCAATTAGTGCTTTAGCCAGCGTTAGAGCTACAGACTGGATACAAGTTGGTTTTGCTTATGATGCTACTACTTCAAACCTAAAAGAACCTTCTTACGAGGCCTTTATTATTTTCGATATTTTCTTCAATAAGAAAACTTACGTTTCTCCTCGTTATTTTTAAACTGAAATCCACATGATTATGAAAAACCTATATATATTGAGTATTTTCTGTTGCTTGGCATCAACGATGCTTTGGTCACAGAACAGCGATACCCAAAAAGCAGATAAATACTTCGACCGCTTTGCCTATGTCGATGCGATTGAAGCTTACGAAAAATTAATTCAAAAGGGAAAAGCAAATGCTTACGTTTATAAACAATTGGCAATAGCAAATATGAAGACTTCCAACTTCGAGGCGTCTGAGCGATTATTCAAGCGTTATCTTAGAAGTACTAGGAATCCAGATGCTATAGATTATTTTAATTACGCTCAAACTCTTTTGATTAACGAAGAGTACGATGATTTCAAAAAAGCAATGCTCGATTTTGCCGAAAAAGCACCAAGAGATCAAAGAGCAAAGGCCTTTTTAGAAAATCCAGACTACCTGATGGACTTACAATCGATGACCCCAAGATTTGAATTGAATAAACTCAGTTTAAGTTCGAATTTCTCAGATTTTGGAGCTTACCAGTTTGATGGAAAACTTTATTTTGTTTCCGCAAGGAACGAATCTCGCAAAACCTACGGATGGGATAACGAACCTTCTCTAGATATTTTTGTGGCTGAAAATATTGGGGGGACGTTCAAAAATCCAATTGAAATCACAGGAGATATCAATACCAAATACCACGAAGGCTCTATTGCTATCACTAAGGATAGATCGACTTTATACTTTACCAGAAACGACTTTTTAGAGGAAAAGTATAGAAAAGATGACAATGGAGTGAACCACCTTAAAATTTATAAAGCAAGCCTTGTTAACGGAATGTTTCAAGATATCCAAGACTTGTCTTTTAATGATGTTTCATTTTCCAATGCAAACCCAGCGTTAAGCCCAGACGGGAGTCAGCTTTATTTTTCAAGTGATAGAGCCGGAGGTTATGGAACTTCAGATCTCTATGTTGTGGATATCAATGCCGATGGAACTTACGGATCTCCGCAGAATTTAGGTCCCACAGTCAATACAGAGGGAAGAGAAAACTTTCCATTTATCGATGAAGAGGGCATGCTGTATTTCTCTAGCGATGGACATCTAGGTTTTGGTGGTCTGGATGTTTTTTATTCTAAAGTAGATTCAGGAGACTTTACACCTCCTCAAAATTTAGGTTTCCCATTAAACAGCAATGCTGATGATTTTGCTTTTACTTATAATGGCAACGTAGAATTAGGTTTTGTGTCTTCTAATAGGACCAGTACTAAAAAAGAGAAACGAACCGATAATATATACCAGGCTAAATTGGTAAGCCCGCTAGAGCAGACTTCTGTATTGGTTGAAGTCGTAGATGCCAATACTGAACTTCATATTCAAGACGCTCAACTTATTTTCTACGATATTACCCAAAACGAATATTCTAGGAGAAGAACGGCTGCTAGTGGTAATAGCAATAACTTTTTACCAACTGGAAAGAAATTTGATTTGCAGGTGAATGCTGAAGGCTATGAGAGTCAATCCAACTCATTTGAAGTTCCTCAGATACAAATGGTAATGAGAGTGGCTTTAGTGCCAGAGATGACATCTACCGAAGCTGAGATTTTAATTCTTCAAGAACGCATCTTTTTTGATTATGACAAAGCTAACATCAAGCCAGAAGCTGCTTTTGAATTGGATAAACTAATTGAAATTCTTAAAGAAAATAAAGCCATAAACATTCAGGTGGTTAGCCATACCGATGAAAGAGGTTCAGAAGCTTACAACATGAAATTATCTCAAGACAGAGCTAAAAGTACAGTAGACTACTTAACCGAAAACGGAGTCGATCCTGAAAGATTATCCTCTGAAGGTAAAGGGAAAAGTGAGCCTATAAACGATTGTACTTCTGGATGTAGTGACGAAGAACACGAAGAAAATAGGCGTTCAGAATTTAAAATTGTAGACTAAGTCTTTATATAAAGTCTTCCTATCCCTTAATATAACTATTGAGGGATTTTTTTATATTTACGATACACTTAATTTCTTAAGCTATGGAAAAACCCAAATGCCTCTCCTGTGGAGAACCGCTGTCGGGAAGAATCGACAAAAAGTTCTGTTCCGATTATTGTAGGAGTACCTACAATAATAGACTGAATAGTGAGTCTAGGAAGATAGTAAGGAACGTCAACAATAAGCTTAAGAAAAATTACAGAATTTTACAAAGCATCAATACAGATCAAAAAACGAAAACCACTCGAGACAAACTTTTAGAAAAAGGTTTTAATTTTACCTATTTCACGAATCTCTACACCACAAAATCTGGTCGGGTGTATTACTTTATTTATGACCAAGGTTATTTACCTTTGGAAGATGATTATTATGCTTTAGTAAAAAGGGACTAATGAGAAAAAAAGGTTATAAAGCTATTATAAGTTTACTAGTGATAGTCACAGCCGTTTGGTATGTCTTTTACGATCTTTATCCTTCAGAAATCACCGATTTATCCACTCAATCTAAAGATTTTTCAACTCTAAGGGCTTTTGAGCACGTCAAAAATATTGGTGACGAACCCCACTACATAGGTTCTGATGCCCATAATTCCAAACGAAATTATATTGTAAATGAACTTGAAAAAATGGATCTTCAAGTTCAAACTCAGCAAGGCTTCGTGCTCTCCAAGAATGGGGTACTCACCGCTCCAGAAAATATTATTACAAGGCTAGAAGCCACCGATCCGTCACCAAACTCTAAGGCTTTATTACTTCTTTCTCACTACGATTCTGCCGTTCATTCCTCGCCCGGAGCTAGCGATGCAGCTTCTGGAGTAGCGGCCATACTAGAAGCTGTAAGAGCTTTTAAAGCGAGCAAGCCTTCTTTTCAAAATGACATTATTATTCTTTTTTCCGATGGTGAAGAAGTAGGCCTTTCTGGGGCAGAATTATTTGCCAAGGAGCACCCATGGATCAATGAGGTGGGGTTGGTTCTGAATTTTGAATCTCGAGGAAGCGGAGGTCCAAGTAATATGATTGTGGAGACCAATTATGGGAATTCTAAACTGATTGACCTTTTTGGAGAATCCCAAGGCCAACATCCGCTCGCCAACTCTCTTATGTATAGCGTGTATAAACTTCTACCCAACGACACAGACTCTACAGTATTTAGAGAAATTGCAGACGTCCCCAGCTTTTTCTTTGCCTTTATAGACGATCATTTCGATTACCATACCGCCTTGGATACACCAAGTCGGCTGGACAAAGGTTCTTTATCCCATCAAGGGGATTACCTGATGTCTTCACTAAAAGCCTTTTCCAATACAGATCTTTCAGACTTAACCTCCCAGCAGGATCAAGTCTATTTTACAGTAACAGGATTGGGACTTTTCCATTATCCATTTTCATGGGTGTGGGTTATTTATGCTGTTGCTTTTGCGATCTTCATCTTCATCTTAATTTATGGACTAAAAACCAAGTCGCTGACCAGAAAAGAAATTTTCTTAGGTTTTGTCCCTTGGTTGCTAAGTTTACTTTTATCTGGACTCCTCATCTATTTTGCCTGGCCATTATTGCTTCAAGTTTATCCAGAGTACTCCACCATTTTGCAAGGGTTCCCCTATAATGGGCATGATTATATCGTTGTTTTTGTAGCCTTTACTTTGTTCTTGGTGTTTAGTATCTATCAGTTTTTTGACCATAGGTTAAACCCTAAAAACGCTATGATTGCTCCTCTTCTAACCTGGTTTATAGTTCTGTTTTTATTGAATATATTTCTTAAAGGAGCAGCTTTTTTTATTATCCCCTTACTTTTTACGCTCTTTGCTTTTTTCTTAATGGTGAGGTTTCAAGTGCCGTCTTATCTTTTTCTTCTGATTTTGATACTGCCTTCCCTAAGCATTATAGCTCCCTTTATTCAATTTTTCCCTGTGGGATTAGGTCTTAAAATGGGGGTGGTGAGTGCTGTTTTCACCGTTTTGTTATTTGGTAACTTATTGCCCATTTTCGGTTATTTCTCCATTAAAAAAGGGGTTGCCACTTTAGCCCTATTGGTGGCGATAGGCTTTTTTATAAAAGCGCATCTTGCGTCTGGTTTTGATGTAACGCAGCCGCGTCCTAATAGCTTAGTCTATGCCTTAGACTCTAGTACCGATACAGCCCATTGGTTCACTTACGACGATGAGTTAGACTCGTGGACTTCCCCTTATTTTAAAGAAGCCAAGGACTTAACCGCTTCAGTAGATTACCAAAGTAAATACAATTCGGCCTATACCAAATCGTCAATAGCTGACTTGAAAGCCATCCCTAGTTCTCAAATTGAAGTGGATACCTTAGAACCTTCAAGCCCAAGGTTTAAAAAATTCAGAATACAAGTAGATTTTCAACGAAATTTAAATAGAATTGTAGTGACAGAAGCTACAAGAGCCAATTTTAAATCATTTACAGTTAATGGAGTCACCGCCGATTTTTATGAGGCAAATGATGAAGAAAGTGCCCATGTGCACACCAATAGGTTTCAGAAAAACATCATCGACTATTATGTAGTGAACCAAGTTCCATTGTCATTTGAATTTGAAGTGGACAAAACAAAACCTGTTGAGTTTACCTTTAATGAAATCAGTTTTGATTTGTTGAGTCATCCTTTATTTTCAGTAAAAAAACGCCCTGTAGAAATGATCCCCAAACCATTTATCGTGAACGATGCTATTATAACCCAACAAAAATTGAATTTATAATGTCCACACAGATTTCTATTTTAGGATGTGGTTGGTTAGGAATACCATTGGCAAAATCCTTGATTGAAAAAGGATATACTATCAAAGGCTCTTCGACTTCTGAAGATAAATTAGAAGTGCTTAAGTCAGCAGGGATTCAGCCTTTCAAAATTGAATTGAAGGAGGAGAAAATCCTTGGCGATATCGCTAGCTTTCTTGAAGGTTCTGAAATTTTGATTATCGATATTCCACCAGGCTTAAGGCGAAATCCCAACTCCAATTATATCGCTAAGGTCAAGCCTTTGTTACAGGCTATTTCAGCTTCATCACTTTCAAAAGTTTTATACATCAGTTCTACCGGTGTTTTTGAAGATCATGAAAGTATTCCTGACTATAGCGAGCAGTATGTATTTAGCTCTTCAGAAATCAAGGCGAATCCCCTTGTAGAGGCAGAACAACTTATCCTGAATTTGAGCCCGGCCAAAGCTAGTGTGTTAAGATTTGGAGGTTTGGTGGGAGAAGGCAGGCATCCTATTCACTTTCTCGCAGGAAGAAAAGGCTTGCAAAATCCAGAAGGGCCAGTGAATTTGATTCATTTATCCAACTGTATTCGATTGATTTTAGAAGTGATAAGTCAAGATCAATTTGGAGAGATTTTTCATGGTGTAGAAATCATTCAACTTTCTAAGCAGGCTTATTATGCTAAAAAAGCTAAAGAGTATGATCTTGTTCCTCCAGAATTTGAATATACACAAACCACCAAAGGCAAAACTATACGAATGGATGGGACGTCAAAAACCCTTGGTATTGAATTAGAGAACAAGGTTTAAGGTATCGATTCAGGCTGAGGTAAAATCCAATCGTTATGAGAAAAATAGTTCCAAGTGATGGTCGTCAAATCTAATTTAGGATCTATAAGGAATTCAGGCTGTCTTCCATTAACACCCACTTTTATACGAGCGTATATTTCTATAGGAATTGCTCTTGCCGCATAGTCTTCTTTGAGGTGTTGGGTAAATTGCCAAATCCCATCGGGTTTAATAAGTTGTCGTCTTTGCTTTTGAGTTAGATACTGCTCAAGTTCAACGTAATTGGTTTCGCCGGTGGTGAGGTTTTTTATCCTAAAGCTCGAGTAACCTGTTTTTGACCTTAGCATCATTCTCCAGCTCATTCTATGGCCTTCTTCGGTCCATAAAACCTCTCCTTTTATGAAATGATGACGTAGTGGCAAGAGCAGCTGGAGTATAAACCACACTGCAAAAAAAGTTTTGATTAATGGAGCTGATTTTGAAGGATCGTAGGCGTCTTTACTGTAAAATGGCTTGGATTTAAGAAACGTCTGTTGGATATACTGCTTTGGGAAAAAGAATACCGTAAATGCCAGCGACATGTAGGGGAAAATTCCAATCTGAAACACGATGCTGTTGAAGAGATGGAAGAATACACTGATCCAGAACACAGTTATCCGTGTTCTCTTCCATAAGAGTAGAGGAACGACGAGTAAATCGAATAAAATACCAAAATAAGTGATGCCCACATGCGTCCATTGGTGTTGGAGGAGGTCTCCAATGAGCCAATAATGTGCTCGACCTTTCATTAAAAGTTCTGGAAAAGTCCCGTCTAACCAGTCTGGATAAAATTTGGCCAGACTTGCATAGGTATACACAATCCAGACTTGAGCTATTAAAAATAGAACGACCCAGTTGGGCATTTTTATAGACCTCAGATTCGGATTTTTTCTAGCATCATAAGACAAGTAAGTATGTGCAGGAACAATACACATAAAGATAAGGAGAAGGATAAGAAGGTAATAGTGATTATTGTAGGAAGTTTTTTGCATTAAGTACACGCAAGTCCACATCACGGTATAGGCAATAACGCTCAATCTATATTTGACTCCAAGCATGATTAAGATGCCAAAGGACCCCATGAGTCCAAAGTAGATATACATTCCAGGTTCTGGAATAGGCTGCAAAAAGTCGAATCCTATAAAGTTGAAGGTAAACTTAGGTTCGACTAAAGTTCTGCGAACCCAACCTGTAGCTATAGCTCCCCAAGCCTCCAAGGCAATAAGCAAACCAAAAATAATTCTAAACACGATGAGTGGAGAATTATCAACTTGCTTAAAGAGGAGTTTATTCATTATTGAAGACCTTTATGTAGTTTTTCGCAAAGACCTCATCGGCTCTCATGGCTTCAACTAAGGCGTCTAAACCATCGAATTTCACTTCACTTCGTATGCGTTTCAGCAATTGGATATGAAGGTGTTGCCCGTATAAATCCTTGTCCAAGTCAAAGAAATAGGTTTCTATGCTGCGGTTTTGTCCGCCAACGGTGGGATTGGTCCCTATATTCATCATACCAAAGTGCTTATCGCCGTTTATCACAGACGCGACCACATACACCCCTTCTTTTGGGATGAGTTTATAGGACTCTTCTATGTCCATATTGGCGGTGGGGTATCCCATATTTTTTCCAAGGCCTTTACCTCTTACGATTTCTCCAGAGAGGAAAAAGGGGAGGGAAAGGTATTTATTGGCAGTCTCCAGATCGCCATCTTCCAAAGATCGGCGTATTTTGGTAGAGCTCACCGCTACATCTTCGATATCTTGTTTCGAGATTTCAAGAACTTCAAAATTGAACTCTTTACCAAATTCCTTAAGGTCTTCGATATTTGCGGTTCTATTTCTTCCAAAGTGATGATCGTAGCCAATCACTATTTTTTTGGCATTCAAGGATTTCACTAAAATCTCTTCGACATATTCTCGGGCAGATAACCTTGAAAAATCCATAGTAAAGGGATGCACGATGAGGTGTTCCAAGCCAGTTTCCTCCAAGATTAATTTTCGTTCCTCAATGGTATTGATCAATTTTAAGTCTTCGCTTTGTTGCAAGACCATCCTAGGATGAGGGTAGAAGGTGAGTAGGGCGGTTTGTAAGTGACCTTTTTCTGTAGAATCAATAAGGCGTTTTATGATCTTTCTGTGGCCCAAATGCACTCCGTCGAAGGTTCCAATGGTCACTACCGTTGGAATACTAGAATCGAATTCTGAAACATTATTGTAAATTTTCACGCGTATCTATTTTCCATTAAAGGCGTTCATAGTATTATGGATTCCTGCGGTTCCAAAAGATAAAATTAGCTCTGCAGAGGCGTCCAATCGTTCTTTGAGTTGGTTTTTTTCTTCGTCACTCCATTCGCTTAGGACATAATCAATTTGTCTTCCTTTGGAAAACTCATCACTTATTCCAAACCGGAATCGCGGGTATTGAGTAGTTTGGAGTATGCTTTGGATATGTTTAAGACCATTATGTCCACCGTCGCTTCCTTTTGCCTTGAGGCGAAAAATCCCAAAGTTGAGGTTCAGGTCATCGGTGACCACCATTAGGTTGTCTATGGCGATGTTTTCTTTATCGAGCCAATATCTTACGGCTTTACCACTCAGGTTCATAAATGTACTGGGTTTTATGAGAATAAACTTACGACCTTTAAAAGACACTTCGGCTTTATCCCCATAGCGATCTGGTTCAAAACACACTTCTTTTTTTTCTGCCAAGGCATCCAGAATCTTAAATCCGATGTTGTGTCGGGTATTTTCATATTTTGGGCCAGGGTTACCTAGACCAACAATCAAAAATTTCTTCATAGGGTTTTCCTCTTCTTTTTTATCCTTGGTTAGAAGTCTGGCAAAAAAAGCTCTCATTCGATTTTTTGTAAAAATAAAAAAGCATCCTGAAAAAACAGGATGCTTTTAATAAATTATAAGCTTCAGATTTATTCTTTGCTATCTTCAGAAGAGTTTCCCTCTCCTTCAGCAGCATTTTCTTCACCTTCTGCTCCTTCTTCATCGTCTTCGTCTTCATCAACGCCGATAAGCGATACATTTCTAGAGGTTCTCACTTGACAAATTAATGTATTGTCTGGGTGCATGATTTTATAATCTTCACTTGCAACCGCCGTGACATACATTTTTTGTCCAATTTTAAGCGGAGTTACATCTGCTAAGATAAAATCTGGTAGGTTTTTTGCAAGACCTCTTACCATCATACGTCTTAAGTTAAATCTCAATACCCCACCATTTTTCACTCCTTTAGGAACACCTTCAGAATGAACAGGAATTTCCATAGTGATTTCCTGTCCTTCGTGGAATTCGTAGAAATCAATGTGCAGAATGTCATCTGTCACAGGGTGGAATTGAATATCTTGAAGTACAGCATTTGTATTGGTGCCATCTAGGGCAACTACTACGGTGTGTACATCTGGCGTGTAAATCAACTTATTGAAAGACACTTCTGACGCAGAAAAATGCACGATATTATCCCCCCCGTAAATAACGCAAGGGACCTCTCCAGCATTACGTAAGGCTTTCGTAGCTTTTTTGCCTACGCTTTCTCTTTTAGATCCATTGATCGTAATCGATTTCATAAAAATTAAATTAAATTAAACTACATTAAAAACTTACCACTGATGGATTTGTTATAATGGACGGCTTTCATCACATCTGCAAACAAATCTGCACAGCTCAGTACTTTTATTTTTGGACTGTCTTTTTTCAACGGAATACTATCCGTGACAATCAATTCTTCTAATTTGGATTCTTCTAGCTTTTCATAAGCATTTCCAGATAATACAGGGTGTGAGCATACTGCTCTTACACTTTTAGCACCTCTTTCTATCATCAAATTGGCAGCATGGGTCAAGGTTCCTGCGGTATCTACCATATCATCGACTAGCACTACATTCTTACCAGTCACGTCACCAATCAATTCCATATGCAAAATCTTATTGGCTTTTGCCCGCTGTTTGTAACAGATAACGACATCACTTTCTAAAAATTTGGAATAGGCATAAGCTCTTTTGGATCCCCCCATATCGGGTGAAGCTATTGTAAGGTCACTTAAGTTGAGGCTTCTGAGATAGGGTAAAAAGACAGTAGACGCATACAGGTGATCCACAGGTTTTTCAAAAAAGCCTTGGATCTGGTCTGCGTGAAGGTCCATAGTTATAATACGGGTTGCTCCAGCGGTTTCTAGCATTTTGGCCACCATTTTGGCAGCAATAGGAACTCTTGGCTTATCTTTTCTATCTTGGCGAGCCCAACCAAAATAGGGGAGGACTGCCGTAATGTGCCTTGCAGAAGAGCGCTTTGCAGCATCCAACATCAAGAGCATCTCCATCAAGTTGTCTGCGTTAGGATTGGTAGAGCCAATAATAAATACTCGAGAGCCTCTTACGCTTTCCTCGAATGAAGGCTGAAACTCTCCATCGCTAAAATGCATCGTATTGATATTCCCTAATGGAATACCATAGGATTCTGCGATGGATTTTGCTAGAGTTTCGCTTTGTGAACAAGCGAAAATTTTTGCTACTTTTTCTACGTCTGCCATAACTAATTGACCTTTTGGAGGATATCCGATTTTATGGATTGCAAATTTAGATAAATAATTGAAGTTGGGGATAAATAACAGCACTATTTTCGATGAGAAAAGAAATATTTTCATATTTTTACCATTCCAATTGCCTAGGTGGCGGAATTGGTAGACGCGCTGGATTCAAAACCCAGTATCTTACGATGTGCGGGTTCGATTCCCGCCCTAGGTACAAAGCCTTCCTTTATTGGAAGGCTTTTTTATTTTAAGTACTTTCTGTTTCTTTCTTTATTTTGAATTTACTCTAGTTTGCTTTCATTTCTTTAGATACATTTCTTAAAGTTTTTTCTCAACTTTATTATCCAAAGCGATAGAGATTTATATCTTGAAGAAGCTTGAATTGAGATGAGTAGCTTAAAAGTTCTGAGGATTTATTTACATACTTTAAAGCACCATCTAATCCTAAAGTCTTTAATCTAACGTTCTTCAAAGATCTCAAACCCATCAAAAGAGACTTAACAAATCGACAAAGCTTAGGCTCCTTTTTTGCTGATTTATACTGAAGAATGTGTGGATAGAAAAGAAGCTAGGAGAAGAGAAAAGTATTGGAAAGGAGGAAGTGGCAAAAGAAAATTGAAATTACTAAAGTCAAAATTCATGTAAGTGGTCCGACCTGCCTTCCTTCCAAGAATTCAGTCAAGTTTCCACTCAGGTATAACACAACCCCTTTATTATAAGAGGGTTTTTTTGATTATGATTTATGCGTTTAAACTTCTTTAATATATCCTAGAGGTTGGCGAAAGTTTTTTTTCGGAAGGCTGAAAAATGGAGTAAGCCCAATAAACTATTTATTTCCTCATATACTATTGCCATTGTACAATAAGGTATTTGTCCTTCCCTGACTTTTTAAGATCTAAAAATCCATAATCGTACACGAAAAGATAGATATCTCCTTTGCTATTTTTCCAGTAGTGCGAGAAAAAATTAGGATCAAAGCCATCATCGATGAGCAATTCTTTCCGTACAGTAGTAAATCCTCTAAAATTGTAGGTTTTTAATATTTTCCGATTCGTTTTCAATTGTCGGTCTACTTCCAAATAGAAAGCTTCTTTTTCCTGCCGATTTTCGTACTGGTGAATCGACTTGCATTTTGTAGAGCAAAACTTCTTATCTGATCTTCCTTTGAGGGGAGATTCACAAACTGGACAGATTTTATGATCAATCATTGTTAAACGTATATTATACGGCTAATATACTTTTTATTAATTAAAACTAATGTAGTATTGAATTATGAATACGCTCAAGAACATTACTCTCTATCATTTGATGCTCAACAATAAAAAAATGATAGGCATCAAGTTTACACCCGATAAGGTTTTACAGGCGCTTATAAAAAGTCTGGATAATCCTAAATGGAGTGCACATTATAATATGGCCTATGTTTTAAATACCAAAAAAAACCTGTCTACTATTTACACTACTTTCAAGGGAGTCGCTTGGATTAATTATAATCGATTTCTGACCAATAGACCTATTCATACCTCTAATGAAGAGGTAGATATTGACTGGTACAGAAAGCGAAAAGTCACAGAACAGCACCGTCGTTGTCCAGAAGAATACTTATTAAAACTAGAGCTTAAACGCTATGCAAATAGCACGATACGCACTTATGTTCATTTTTTTGAACACTTCATAAACCAGTATCCAGATATAGATTTGCACGCCATTAATGAAAGCCATATACGGGGGTATCTACAACTGCTTATTCGCCAGCATAAGTCCAACTCTTGCATTAATCAAGCCATCAACGCCATCAAATTTTATTATGAAGTTGTATTGGGTATGCCCAATCGGTTTTATGAGGTAGAAAGACCCAGAAAAGAGTTCAAGCTACCTATTATAATTTCCAAGGAAGAGGTTCTGGCCCTTATCGCCCAAACCAATAACCTTAAACACAGGTGTATTGTTGAACTGCTCTACGGCTCTGGTTTACGCCGAAGCGAATTGATCAATTTAAAAATTGAAGATATAGATAGTAAACGTATGCTTGTACGGATAAAAAAGGCGAAAGGGAATAAGGATAGGCTTACTTTATTATCACAAAATGCATTGTTAGATTTACGCTGCTATTATAAAGATTGGAAACCGAAAAAGTATCTGTTTGAAGGGCAGAAAGGCGGTAAATATAGTGGTCAAGCTGTTGTTAACGTAGTAAAGAAAGCGGCTTTTAAAGCTAATATTAAAATTACAGTAACGCCACATATGCTGAGGCATAGTTTTGCTACGCATCTATTAGAAGCAGGGGTTGACTTAAGACAAATACAGGTACTATTAGGGCATCAATCGACTAAAACGACAGAAATTTACACTCATGTGGCAACAAATACTTTTAAAACAATAAAAAATCCCTTAGATTAGTGCTTTGATAAAATGGATATAACACAACTTGTTGTCTTATCCGTACGTTGGCAAACATTTAAAATAAAATGAGAAAATCCATCATAACATTTCTGATTTTAATAATAATCGTTTCTTGTGGACCATACCGAAAAACAAAAAGCGGATATAAAATAAAAGGGAAAACGGAAATTGTTTTTAATGGAACTGACAAAAGCCTGAATGAAAAATGTCTCATTTCTGGATTCGTTTATTCAAGAGACACTAAAGATTTTCCAGTATCAGCAAAAGTAAAAGTTGGCGAATATGAAACTAAAACAGATGAAAACGGATATTTCAATCTAATAGTTGAACCTGGAAATTATGAAATATCGACAGACTATATCGGAAATAATGAAGAGAAAATAGAAAACGTGGAATTGAAAAAAAACACAAGATTAATAATTATGTTTGAACTCGGAACAGTTGCGATGTATTGAAATTATGGATTTAGAAACAGTAATTTATGGGTATATTCCAATCTTAATTGGACTTTTTGAAATCTTTATTTCTATATATCTGACCAAAAACAGAAAAAAATATTCGACTTTATAGTTTCATTTTTGATATTAGTTTTTAATTCATTGGCTATTTACATACTTGTGAAAATATTAATGGATTCTTGGCCAAGTTATACACCACATATTCTGATTCTATTATCAACAATATTATTAATCATTCAATATCTGATATTTAAAAAGAAAAAAAACGATTTGCCAACAACGTATATAGCTCATAGCTAGTCAGTTGCTTAATCGAAGTTAAGGTATATTTGCGAGTCCGCCAAATTTTTAAATTTGGCTTATTGAGAAAAAAGATAATAAGAAAAATTTAAAAATTCGGCTCGTGCTTCATCCGAAACTAATTGTTTAATTTGCACGCTACGAGCCATATACATAGACGTTACCCAACATTAGAAAAAAATGACATTACCTGAAAAAATAAATGAAGTATCAACAAATTCAGAAATAGAGATTGGAGTATATCCACCAAACGGATTCCTGCAATTTGAAGAAGCTAGTTTAGGAAATGGAGATAATTTTGGTTTCTATTGGGAGTTTGGAAAAGAAAATCAGGAGCCTATAATTTGTGAAATGATTCACGATGAAGGAATTATTATACCGAGATTCTCAAATCTTGACAAATTTTTAGATTGGTATAAACTGAATGATTATGATTGGGGAGAAGAAGAAATTGAGGATGAAAAATTTGTTTTCAGCTTACTAAATAAAGGAAATGAATATTTGAAACAAAATGACCCTAAAAAAGCAATTGAATTTTATAAAGAAAGTACAGAGAGTTTTGGAGAAATAAGTGAAAACTGGTTCAAACTCGCTTCTCAATATAAAAGAATTGGAAATGAATTAGGGTTTCAAAAAAGTATAATTAATTCAATTATTTCAAATTGGGCGATTGAGTTTCCTTCTCAAAACGCTATAAGAATGATTAAGAGTTTAAACCCAGTTGAGGAATTAAAAAATCATCCATTAATTAAGAATAGAGAAAATCTTGAATTTAACTTTGGTGGTAAAAAGGAAAATAAAGACTATTTAGTAATCCGAAAAATAATAGAAGAACTAAACGAAAATGGAGACGTAAACAAAGCATTAATAATGGAACAGAATTATGCCTTAAAGATGTATTGGGAAACGTCTTCCTTTCAAGAGAGAAACAATTTCAAACTTGAAGAATGGAAAAAGAAATTTAAAGAAAAAACTAAAGAACGAATAAAAATAAACGTTGGGTAACACCGTATAAAATTAATTGCTGGTTTTAGCCTGTTTACGAAAGTTCTCGCAGACTTTAAATTTGTGTTTTATTTACTAATTTCATTGCTTGAAACACGCAACTAATCTTATACCTAACGTTAGCAACTATTAAAAACCAAGAAAGATGAAAGCTCAAAAATTAGCTGCAATTAACGACCAGACATCTCCTCTATTTAGGATAATGTCGGTACATAATGACAATGAACCACAAAGAAGAACTGTAGACAATAATATTTGCGCTTTTCATATTGGCAATGGTTATATATTAAGTGTTGCTCATGCCCTTAAAGGTGAACTGACAATTTTTAGGTCAATGGCAGAGGCTCGATTTCAAGCAGATATTATTCCACACTTGACTCCTCCAGAACTTCAACAAATTAATCAATGGTATACGCTTGATAATACAACGAATAAAAGGTATTTGAATGCAATAAGCCAACCTGATATTCAACAATTAGTTGGAATCTTAAAGAGAATAAATTACGACACTAGATTTGAAACTCTTTATCAAAATCAAATTTGCAAACCATATTTGCTTATTCAACAAAAATCAGCACAATTTTATAATAATGCTGTAGCTCATGGACATTTTAGCCCTGGAAATCACATATTGGATGCAGTTTGTCAGCGGCAAACATATTTTATTGAATTAGAATTGGTTGAATCCTTTACAGAAGATGATATTGCCCTTTATAAAATTGTAAATACTCATCAGAGTATTATCGACTTAATCCCGTCATTTGAAATAGATGATGAAGTTTATGATGAATCGAATAAGGATTTCTACTGTTTGCAAACCGCACCTTCAGATTTGACTCCAGGTAGACTTATAAATGTGGCAAATATTGAAGGGTTAATTGATCAATGGACCGCACAACCTGACCGCATAGGTGGTAATTACATTTTCGAAGGTTTAAGATATTTAATAAAAGGATATTTTCGATTTGGTTCATCAGGAGCCCCTTACATAAAGTTTGATAGTGCAACCAACACATTTAAAGTAAATGCAATTCAAAGTGAAGCTTGTCCAATTCAGTTGACAATCAATCAAAATAGAAATGGGAACTTTCAGTGGATTAATGCTATTGCGACTCCACTTGCAAATGTGGTTGATAGAATTAATGGACATATGAATAATTAAAAACAGTTGCTAACAATATGTATAATGCATAGCACCCTGCGGGATGCTACGACACCATACATGGAACGTTGTATGCAATTCCCCACATTAAGAAATCTCAATTAATTTCTATCGCTAACGCCATTTTTTTCGGAACTTCGATTTGACTCTTTGTAAGGCTGATTTTTAAAATGGTGCATAATAGCTCGTGCGCAATTCTAGCTTGGAATGTAAAAAAAAGTCCCGACTTAGACTCGGGACTTCGATGATAATTTCAGTGGTGGCTCATTTAAAGACCGTTGCATGGTAAAAACTTTATAAATCAGCAATTAAAACAAGTCTAATTATTTGTTATTTAGATAGTTAAGTCTTATTTTTAACGTATGAAATTACAGAAACAGCCCACTTTAGCAGAC
>Ga0306910_1000043_pt1 | contig 87463 bp, 85 predicted proteins | sample AntRauMFilla2698_FD_190438 | JGI IMG/M metagenome (GOLD analysis project Ga0306910, IMG submission 190438) | Saline lake microbial communities from Rauer Islands, Antarctica - Metagenome Filla 2 #698 (v2) (version 2) | ecosystem: Environmental > Aquatic > Non-marine Saline and Alkaline > Saline ... | reverse complement strand
CAAACTACTTTGCTTTTTATCCGTTCGTGACGAGAGTCACGATGGCCGATCTGAGGCGAATGCCGAAAGCAGGCCAAGGTGGGACCCAAGTAGTACTCCTCACCCTGTGCCGCAATCTACCTCTACTCACAATACCCAAACTGCTTTGCTATATTAACTACGCACGGTTTACAATTTTTAATTTGCACTCGTGTGTTTCGTGGGGTGTAATCTACTCTACGTTGTATGTTTCTGTGTACAAGCTGAACAACCGACCCGACACCGACGTACAATATAAATGTATCCGCATTGGAGGTAGTTTCATTTAGTAAATTACTGAGTATACGCTATTTTGGTGTATGCGAGCACTTCAGCCGAGTGTGTCCAGGTGGATATGTTTACAGTTGAATATTTGCATGAGTGGTGTGGAGACTACACATGCTGGTGAGTTTACTCACCATACTGGCTTGCCCACCACGCGAGCCAGCGCTGTGAGCTAATACAACGTAGAGCATATGTCACGAACGTCAAACACGTTCTCTATGCTCCAAGCAACCGCTGCCGTTGCAAGTATTGCTATTATCATGTGGTCACTAGGACTACCGGTAATGCAATTTGCACAGGCAGCAAATGTCACAACACTTAGTAACACATTGTCAACTTCTGAGCCAGGGGTTGGCTCAGATCACACTATCTACTTTGAAACTCCATCTGGAGTTGCAACGGGAAGTGCAATCACAGTTGATTTCTCGGACGGTCCATTTGTGACAGGTTCAGTAGACTTCACTGATATAGACGTGCAAGATGGCTCAACAGATCTTACTGTTGCTGCCGACTGTACAGCTGCTACAGGATTACCAGTAGTATCTGCTAGTTTTGCTACTAATGTACTAACGATCACATTTTGTGGCGATGGTACAGCAGACCTAGCGCCAGGTGCGTCTACTACCATAGAAATTGGCCTCAATGCTGACGGTGGAGATCAACAGTTGGTCAACCCAGTCGCCGATGCTAACTCGTACGCTATTCCAATTACAGCCGGAGCCGACACGGGTGAAACTCGAGTCATGATCTTGGATCAGGTTACAGTTTCTGCTACTGTCGACACAATCTTTACCTTTACGGTAAATGCTGTGGCGTCAGGAATAACGATCGGTGATGATACAACTGGTACAACTACTACAGCCACATCAATCGCGTTTGGAGAACTTACAGCCGGAAATGCCACAACAGCTGCACAACGACTAGAAGTGTCAACTAACGCAGCCAATGGATTTGCTGTGACTGTCCAAACTGATCAACAGCTAACTGCTGGAAATAATGCAGTTATCGATGGGTATCGTGACGGTAATTACGATACCGTGCCAGATGTGTGGTTTCCACCTACTGGAACACCAGGACAACCTAATGAAGCTGGTCACTGGGGTCTGACTTCGGATGATGATACATTGTCTGGGGGAGATTTCTTTACCGGCGGAACTGAATTTGTTTCAGCTTCAACTACACCAGTCGAAGTGTTCCGTCACGGATCACCAGTTGATGCAGATGGACCAGGTCAAGGTATAGCAAATGTGCTGTACAAGATTCAAGTAACCGCCCTGCAGGAAGCTGCAGACGATTACACCGCTACGCTGACATACGTAGCAACCCCAATCTTCTAACGAATATTGGACTCTAAGCTTGGAGTTATAACGCAAGAACCTATCTCCCACCACGAGGTGGGTTTTTGTTTGTGTATATGACTACTTTTACTGATATGAGGTTGCTATACTATTAGTATGATACGTCTCTTTGGAGTAATTCTCAGCTTCTTCCTTATAGGGCAGTCAGCGATGGCTGCAACGTTGTATCTTGATCCCGCAGTGTCTACCCTGTCGCGCGGTGACGCAGAAATAATTTCAGTACGACTTGATACAGATGAAGCATCGGACGAATGCATTAATGCGGTAGAGGGGGTAGTGCAATTAAACGGCCCCGTCTCTGCTGTCGATGTGTCGCTAGGTAATTCAATATTTTCTATCTGGGTCGAACCACCAACTATTGGACAAGATGGTAAGCAGGTAACATTTGCTGGTGGTATACCAAATGGCTACTGTGGACGTATAGCTGGAGATCCTCGATTGACCAACAATTTGTTTGATATTGTGGTCAGAACCACCGCTATAGCCTCAGTAGATGGAACGTCTGCCATAGGCACCATAAATTTTACCGAGCAAACAACAGCCTATTTAAATGACGGTTTTGGCACAGTGGCCGCTTTGCAAACCTTCCCAAAAGAAATAACTGTTTTGCCAGAGCTGAGTACTGATGTACTAGACCCGTGGAGAGATCTGGTGTCTGAGGATACTATAAGTCCGCAAGAATTCAGTATCACTCTAGGGCAAACCTCACCATCATTACGTGACCGCTACTACATTACTTTTAGTACTACAGACAAACAAACTGGTATCGATCGCTATGAGGTAATTGAAGAGCCGCTATCTAGGTTTAGTACATTTACCTGGGGGAGTGCGAGTGCACCGTGGATTGAGGCCCGTAGCCCTTATGTACTCAAAGACCAGTCACTCAACAGTATAATCCGGGTTAAAGCAGTTGATAAAGCTGGTAACGAATATATTGCAACCTATGTGCCAGATGAAGCAATTCGTACGACACCGCTAGGACATATTGCTCTGCTTACATTACTTGTTATTAGTGTGTTGGTATTTGTGTACGGTTTATTTAGCTTCTATCAAAAAAGGCGGCAACAAAAATCAACGGCGATGTTTGATCAAATTAATGGTGAACTGGATCGTCATAACCACCATTATCAACCAGAAGAACAACCCACAGTTCAGTCAGATGAAAGGGTTGCTGACACTCAAAATGATTATGATAAACAGTCTTAAAATACAAAACGTTCTGTATGGTTTTTGTTTCGCCGTTTTACTGCTTTTTGGGTTAACCAAGACAGCAGACGCTGCAGCATTACGCATCACTCCAGATACTGGTGTGTATCAAGTGGGTGGAACATTCACCGCTCGTGTTCAGATTGCTACTCAGGGTGAGTCGGTAAATGCAGCTGAAGGAACTGTAAAATTTAATCCCAGTGAGCTATCAGTAGTGTCAGTAACAAGAAGCGGATCTATATTTAACTTATGGGTAGCTGAGCCGACGTTTTCAAATAGTGCTGGTACTGTAAATTTCAGTGGTGGAGTACCCACCGGTTACAGTGGAGCTGTTGGTAATGTGCTTAGCATTACGTTTAGAGTAAAAAATGCTGGTTCTCCTCGGGTGTCTTTTACTGACGGATCCGTTCTAGCCAACGATGGTCGTGGTACTAATGTTTTAACAAGTATGACCGGTGGTTCGTATACAGCCCAGGCTGCGTCAAGTGCGCCAGTACCGGAAGTTATCGAGTATGTCGCTCCTGCTAATACACCAGCTGCCCCGGTGATCGATTCGACCACTCATCCTGATCCCGCTGCTTGGTCAAGCGAAACTACTGCTGAGTTGAGATGGGTTTTGCCTTCTGGAATCACAGCGATACGTACCTTGCTAGACGATCGATCTTCTACTGTTCCAACGAATGTCTATGATACACCGATCAGCTCCATCTCATTAGACGACCTTACTGAGGGTATATCATATTTCCACCTACAATTTCGTAACGCAGATGGTTGGGGGAGGATCAATCATTATCGCTTAGCAGTAGATAGTGTTGCGCCGTCAAATATAATCATTACCACAGCCACAACTTCTGCCTCAACTAGTCCGCAAAAACAACTACTAGTTGTTACAGGTGAAGAAAACTCTGGAGTTATTCGCTACTTAGTTAAGATCAATGATGCAGAACCGTTTGAATTCATTGATGAGGACGGGGGCGGTCTGATTACGTTGCCGGTACTAAAACCTGGCTATCATGTGATTATCATTGAGGCGTTTGATGCTGCCGGAAATAGTGCGATTGGAACACACTCTGTAACGATTGAGGCGTTTGAGCAGCCGATCTTTACTGACATTCCAAGCGATATGTCAGCCAATGTCATTCCAGTTATCCGCGGGCTCACTCGACCGAATTCATTGGTGACGGTATTCTTTAATCGGATTGGAAATGAACCAAATGTAACTGAAGTAGACGCTGATGCAGAAGGAGTGTTTACTTTTATTTCTGAGGGTGAGCTATATAGCGGCGTGTACGAAATATCTGCTCAGGCTACGGATGAATATGGAGCACAAAGCGCTATGTCAGATGTGAGACGGATAGCGGTCCAGGAACCAGGCTATATAAGAATTGCAGGCCAGGTTGTTGATGCGATGTCGGTGATTGTTCCTTTAATATTACTAACACTTCTATTGGTGTTCGGTATGTGGTACTTACTGTTTGTCCTGCGTCGCTTTAAGGGTACCGTTAAGACTGAGTCTATAGAGGCGTTAGATATCTTGCACCGCGAATTTGCGAGCCTACAAACAATGTTACGGGATCAAGAATCATTGCTACAAGCGTCACGTAAAACTAAAAAACTAACCAAAGCAGAGTCGGATATGCTCGAAGCGGTCGATCGCGCCTTGCAGGCGTCTCAACGAAAAGTTGAAAAAGAAATGGAAGACGTTGCTCAACTAACAAAAGATTAATTATGCCAGTCCAATCATTCTACAAAAAGCATGCGATCCCAGTCACACTGTTATTGGTAATTGGTTCAGCGATACTCCTGAGTGTCATCATTGTATCGGTGCGTACCCAGAGCTACCAAGAATTGGTCGAAGCACAAATCGTCAATCAACAGTCAGTACTGCAAGGCATGGCTACTGCAGTGGCACAAAATCGCGCTGACAGTGCTGCTGGACTATTGATACAAGACTGCCCACAATCCCAAAGATTAGTGTTTGACGAACTACTTGGGCAATTAGATGCTGGTTTGGAGCGATCTGAATTGCAAACCTTAGATCAACTGTTTGCTGGATGTGCAAATGTGCGCGCTGAAAGAAAGTCAGTAGCGGTTATGCAGTTTGCAAGGGAACTAGCCGCACTGGAAAGCCTGGTCAGCCAACTAGACGTTTTAACTATGACAAGTACGGATCAAAAGTATGCCACTGCTAGCTGGGAAGACTTACTAGGATACGAAATGTCTGTCAGTCAAGGATTGAACAATTTAGTGCAGGCACAAAGAGAAATAATCGATGCGCTCCTCGAAGGTAAGTTGGCTGATTCTGCAGAAATTGTCGCCATATTAAGTAGTGTCAATGAGACCCGGCAATCGTTGATACAAGCCAATCAGCAAGCTGCAACCCTCAGAGATGAGTTAATGGTCCTATAAATCATGAGTGCACGCTCCTTTATCAGAAATATTCTTTCTCGATACCGAGTTAGTTTAGATCGATCAACAACAGTCAGGTATATGTTTCCAGCTGTTCTAGGCGCTGCTGCTATATTGGGTGCACTGTCAATCTCGGCGACTAGTAATACCTTTGTAATCCTGGAAACAGACAAACTGACTATTGAGAGTGGTAAATTGTTTGAGGTGCAAGTGCTCGTCTCTGCTCATACTCCAGTAAATGCGGTAGATTTGACTGTGTCGTTCCCTAAAGATAAATTAGAAGTATTTAGTGTTGACCGCGGCCAGTCTGTAATGACTATCTGGACAGAAGATCCGATTGTTAAAACGAATTCAGTGCGTTTGAGTGGAGGTACGTTTAGACGGGGGTTTATTGGTAAACATGAAATAGCGACAATTAACTTTAGAGCACTTGCAACAGGCCCTTATAAGATCACCATTAATAAACCGACGCTCGTGGCAGGAGACGGTACTGGTACACAGGTGGCAGTAACTTCGCAACCTGGAGAATCTATTTCACTATTTAACTTTGATGATAATACAACCGAAGATGAAATTAGGGTTGCGGTATCTAGGAACATGGTAACCGATTTAAATAATGACGGTAAGGTAACTCTACAAGACATTAGTGCTTTTATGGGGGCGTGGAGCAATCGTTCGCAAATATTCGACTTTAATCGAGATGGTCGCATGACGTTTCGTGATTTCTCTATAATTTTAGCTGATTATTTTCTTCAGTAAGAGAGGAGACTAGTTGTGTAAAACAGTGTTGATAACAACGGGGATATCCTGGTTATGTTGATAGAATTAGAGTGTGATGGGAATAATATCAAGCTATTTGACACACTCAAATAGCTTACATAATGGTACGCAAAAAAGACAATAAAACTATATATAACAACGTATATTCGCACTACAGACCACCAGGCATCAAGTCAGCTCAGCATCATAAAACGCAGTGGGCTTTGCATGGTTTAGGTGTGTATACATTCGTTTTCACAACCAATGTAGCTTTTGGAGCTGCTTTGATATTGTGTGTAAGTCTGTTATTGCAGCCGGTAGCTTTTGTGCACGCACAAGCGCTCGAACCTCTGACTCCACAACCAGCGGTAAATGACACTGTAAATGAGGCGGTATCTGCTGACGTTTCCCCTTCCTTTGATGCAGTGAGCGAACCAATGTCTGGTATAAATAGCCTGGAGGCAGTCAATGATAATGGTGACGATCAATCAGATATTGATAATAATATAGAAACACAAATAGATAGTTCTAAATCACAATCTACAGATACTTCAGTGAATGGCGAGGCTGAATCAGACATGATTTCAAATGCTGTAACTACTGATTCCAGCAATACTAATACTCTGTCATCTTCTGTTGAAACAGTTGGGGCCACGTCGACAGTTACCGAGTCAGTGGTCATCGCGGCAAATACTGGAGCATCTCAGTCGCTAGATCCAGTCAATAACGAGACTGGGCAAAGTGTAACTTCAGTTGCTAGTACTACTGGTACCAACACTAACCAGATTCCGGGTGTAGAAACTAGTTCACCTAGCACTGATCTGTCGACATCAAGCGGTGCTGCAGCTACCACAGACAATTCCGCGAAACAAAGCAGCACTACAACAACTATCACAACCACTGATACATCTGCTGGTGGCAATGTTGCAGACGTCGATTCAGGTAGCACTACCACTATCTCCACCGAATCAACTGTCATTTCAACTGTTCAAACAGACAATGTGTTTGCTTTCAATAAAAATGAGTGTACGGAAGTAGAAGACGGTAGTTTCTACTGTCAAAAGATTTCTCCCAAAGCAATGGCTGAAAATGATTTATTTGCAGCACCAGATGCAACAGGAGATATGGAGATTTATGTTATTCAAAATGGCGAGCAAATGAAGATTACGGATAACGCGGTCGATGACGCTTCACCGTATTATGATGTTCGTTCAGAAACGATTGTTTGGCATCGCTTGATTGACGATCGATACCAAATTATTTCTTACGATATTAAAACCGGCACAGAACAACAAATTACAGACACTGCTGTTAATAATATGGAGCCCACCAGGAATGGTGATTTTACAGTTTGGCAAAGGTGGGTACAAAATAACTGGGAAATTATCCTGCGCAACGGTGATCAAGAGTCTCAGATCACTAACTCGATTGAACATGATATTGCACCCCATATTCGAGGTGATTTGATTATTTGGAATGTTCGATCTAGTGACGGAACGCAGTCTTTAATGACCTACGATATCGGTAGTGAAGTTTTCAATGAAATAAAAGACACTGATGGCGTTTCAGTGTCTAACCCGCGCATGCTTGTGATGTATGAAGCTCAGTATCAAAATGGTGACACTGTGATGAAAGGATTTGACTTAGTGACAGGTGAAGTTATTCCAATTGAACGTATCCCGCGCGACTTACCAACTGATATACCGAATCCAGAAACCACCGGTGAGGTACGAGCACTACCAACCCATCCCCAATTAGAAGAAGAATTGTCATCTGATGCTGATCTTGACACGGATGAACCTAATGATAATGGTGTGGTTTATGATGATACAGATCTAGTTTTGAATGGTAGCTCTACAGCTTCTACTACAGTAGTTCAAGAAACAGAGTTTGACTTAGATTTGCGCCCACTTGAATCGCAGTCTGGAACTACAACAGACGATGTGGTCATTCAGCAGGCTTCCATTCCTGACATGGTGGTCACAGAATTTTCTGCAGTCGACCTTGGTGGGCAAGCTTCAAGTACACAGGAAAACTAAAATTTACCCATCTATTAAGGTAGAATGGGGTATCGGAGTTATGAAACAACCGCGCAGCTTTAAGTATGTACATAAAGGAGTCACTGCATTTATGTTGTGTGCGTTGGTTTTAGAGATGCTCGGTGTAACCTTTGTGCTCGGTTTGCTACCTATTCAAACAGCCCAGGCTGCAGTTGTTACGATTGATTCTACAGCCAACGCTGACAATCGCTCCTTTAACTATACTGGTGCGCAGACAGTGTTTGTGTCTGATGCGGTAGGCTATAACTTTTATCGGGATAGTACTGGTCAATGCGTCTACAGTAAAACGACTGACTCAGGTGATACGTGGGGTTCGTCTGTCATTGTTGATAGTCAAACTGACTGTATTCGCATCGTTGTGTGGTATGACAAATGGACGCCAGGGGATTCAGGTACTAGTATCCATATAACTACCATGGATACCAGTTTGGATGATCTTTTTTATAACCGCCTCGACACTTCAACTGATACTTTATTACTTGGCAGTGCACCGGTTAATGCCACAATAAATTCTGGTCAAACACCTTCGTTCACCTCTCTCAACAACACGCACACCATCACTAAAGGAACTGATGGTGAGATTTACCTCTCTAGCGCTGACAACAGTGACTCATTTGTAGTGTCGTGTACTACCACTTGTCAGACTGGCACTAATTGGAACGAGGTTGGTACCAATCCTCTTGATACTCGTAATGATCACAGTTTACTAATGCCGCTTTCTGGTGGTGATGTAATGCTTATTAATCGTGATATTTCTGCCAATATAATACGGTATAAAATCTGGAACGGTATCAGTTGGTCGGGTAGTTGGGTTTCAATTGATGGTTCGACAGCCGAAAGTTTTGAGTATGCCGGAGGAATGTCGGCTACTGTTGATCTGGCTACCGGTTACTTGTACCTTGCCTATGTAAATGACAATGACGTCCTAACTGATAATAACGATGATATACGGACTGCTGTATACGACGGCTCTGCCTGGACTAGTATGGCCGATGTTCTCACTAATGTCTCTGGTCGAGGTATTCTCGATGTTGCAATTGCAATAGATGAAAACAATAGCGATGTGTATGTGGCTTATACAATCCAAGATACAGCGGGAGTTGGATCCTCTGCTAGTATTTACTACAAAGAATCCACCGATGCGATGACGTCGTGGGGAACTGAGGAGGGACCAGTGAACAGTACTCCAGGCAACATAAGAAAACCAGGACTTGATCCTAGCAACCTTAATCGGCTTTATGTTGCTTGGTGGGAATCATCAGTGCGAGATCAGTTTGGGAATACGTTAGACAACATTGGGCCAGACGCAACACTCAGTACCCTTGGTAGTCAAACTGCCTCGGTAAGAAGTGAGACAAATAGTGTGTACCTTGGTGCCGCTTTTGTGATTAATAGCCTTACCTCAAATTCGGTATCTAGTATTGCAATTAGTGAGTCTGGTACTATCGATGCCTCTACTGGTCTAACAAACGTATCACTGTATTATGAGTTAGACGTATCGGCTCCGTATGACTGTGTTAGCGAATCATATAGTGGTAGTGAGTCACAGTTTGGAGTAACCGACACAGATGGTTTTAGTGGACCAAATGGGGAGTCGGTATTTACCGGAAGTGTGGTTGGGGTTAGTCCTACTCAGGCAATATGCCTATATGTGGTATCAGATATAACGGCCGCAGCGGCAGACGGATCAACGATTGTATATGAAATCAGTGATCCACCAGTAGATGTTGAGGTTAGTGGTGCCGATATGTCTCCCGCGAGCATAGTCAGTTTACCTGGAACAACCACGATAGTTAGTCCACAACTAACCCAAACTCATTATCATTGGAGAAACGATGACGGCTCGGAAACAGTCGCTAGCTCAGCCACTGGTGGTATAGAAGACACGCCCCTACCGGCTTTAACAGTCAGTAGTCCAAAACGTCTACGAATTGGAGTATCGGTCGAGGGATCAACATCAACCACTCCGATTAATTATCAGCTAGAATACGCGACAGCCGCTCCCACCTGCACCACTGCGTCTGGTTGGGTGGCGGTTGATGCTACTGATGATGCGTTTAACATGAGCTCATCAGTTCATGTAACTGACGGTGATGATACTACAAACATAGCAGTGAGCTCTGGTGGAGTGACAGACGAGAATACCACCTTTTTGACACCAAACGGTGGAGTGCAAGACATTGGTGACACAACAGCTGCAATTACATTGCAAACAGATGAATATGTTGAGTTTGAATTTTCGGTCGTAGCTTCGACAACCGCAATTGAAGGTGAGACATACTGTTTCCGCCTTTCTAACCAAGGTGATGATTTAGGAGTATACAACGTCATTGCTCAGGCTACTATAAATGCAGAAATAAGTGTTGCTGAGTTTGGTACTCAGGTAGTTAATGTAGATATACCAACTGTTGGTCAATATTTTGGGGGTGGATTTGCGTTGGTTGCCAATGATGCTAGTCAGACTATTTCAGATATTACAATTTCAGAATCTGGCTCCATTGATGCTACTAGCGGACTCGATAACATTCAGTTGTATTATGATCTTGATACTACAGTTCCATATGATTGTGCAAGCGAAACATATGACGGCGGTGAATCACAATTTGGAGCAACTGATACAGATGGTTTTGATGCTATAAATGGGCAGTCGACTTTTAGTGGTACGGAAGCAATCGATACCAGTCAAACAATGTGCGTGTACGTAGTAGCAGATGTGACAGGTAGTGCCGTTAGCGGTCAAACGGTCGAAATCTCAATCAACAGTCCAAAAGACGACGTTGTAGCTGGTCCCGCTTCAATATCGCCTTCGAGTCCACGAACAATACCAGGGATCACTACACTGCGTGGTTCTATCGTAACCCAGACTCATTACCACTGGCGTAATGATAACGGCAGTGAATCATCAGCCAGCTCTGCTTCTGGTGGAAGTCAAGATACTCCTTTGACTGATTTTCAATTAACATCACCGATACGGTTGCGCATATCTTTAAGTAATGAAGGAGCCACTACGTCCGCGCCCGTGGCTTACAAGCTTGAATACGCAGAACGAGTAACAACGTGTAGTGTAATTGCAGTTTGGACCGCTATAGATAGTGAGGTAGATGATGATTGGGATATGTACGATTCACCTAATTTGACGCACGGATCTGAGGTCACCAATATCCCCGAATCACTTGGTGGGGTTACGGATGAAAATACTGATCTTCTCGATCCAAATAGTGGGGTCAGAGACACGACAGGAATTTCGGCCACAACGTCACTTACAGAGACTGAATTTGTGGAGTATGAGTTTAGCCTCACTTCAACGGTAGCGACTACGTTTGACGCCACGTACTGCTTTCGGTTAACTGCTGGGGGCGTTTCGTTGCCTGTTTATAGTAGCTACCCCGAAATCACGATGGCTGCTAAACGTGACTTTAGAATTCAGCGCGGCACGCTCAATTTGTCTAGTTTGTCACAAACGATAACTGCCGGAACTGACTACATCGCACCAGCAACATCAACCAACGCCTTTATACGTATCACAAACACTAACCACACGGGAGCAGGGGATATCACGGCTGGTGGGTCACAGGACGTCGAAGAAACAACCGCCTATATTCAAAATCCGGATAATCTCACCACCAGCATTACTTTTGCCCGTGATCAAAATGTAGCCGAGACCTTCATAGATTGGGAAATCATAGAATTCATTGGTCAGCCTGGGACTGATAATGAAATGGTTGTACAAACCACCGATACAATAACTATGACCGGGGCACAGACAACTATCACTGGGAGTACTGTCCCCGTAGGAAATGATTCTGACGTGGTTGTGTTTGTGACTGGTGTTTCTGGTAACAACACCGGTAATAACTTCTACTCTACGCAAGTCACGGCAGAGTGGGACTTCGTGAATGATCGGCCTATTTTCACTCGTGAAGCAACCGGGTTCTCGGATGTGGACATTAGTTACGCGATTGTTGAATACACTGGTATTAACTGGCAAGTGCAACGAGTCGAGCACACGTATGCAGCTGCCGGAGTTATTGAGACAGAAGCTATCAGCCCAGTAACCTCACCGTCTCAAGCATTCATTCATGCGCAGAAGAGGGTTGGCGATAATCCATTCGTAGGATCATTGGGGCATGAAGTATTTTTATCAAGTATAGGAGTCGTCAGCTTCAGGCTTGAAGCAAGTGCTGACATGCTTATACCACACGTTAGTGTAGCTTGGATCATTGAAAACACGCAAACTGGTGTTGGTGCGATGCAGGTAGAACGACAAAGTGGAAGTACGCAACTAGGTAGTGAACCATTATCCTTGTCTGTTACGATCAGTAATACGCTTGATGCGATTAACAATAGTTCAATTTTTGGTAACAGTTCTGCCGCAGGTACCAACAGTGCTCACCCGAGGGCAATCGCTGGTTTGCGCATTACATCATCAAGTACATATCAGTTATGGCGTAGTGATACGGGATCAAGACTTTATTATAGAACTGAAATTGTCCAGTGGCCTGTGGCTGATCTAGCTATCAGACAAAATTACTATCGTATTTACACTGACAATAACCTGCTTACACCTGACGACCCCTGGCCAATAGGTATCGAAGATTTGGGAGAAAATACTAGTATTACATCAGCAGACAATCCGCCAGGAATTGGGGAAATTTTACGCATTCGGATGACATTGCGAGCCAAGAATGCCAATTGGCCGGCTGATTTCTATCAATTTAAATTACAATTTTCTGAGCGGGTGAGTACGTGCACAGCCGTCAGTGTTTGGACAGATGTTGGAATCGCTACTTCTAGTGAAATATGGCGTGGATACGCCGCCACCGGTACGGTCGATGGTACAGATTTGTCTGGCGACCCTCCAACCCCAGGTGACTTACTTTTGTCGGTAGCTGATGTGGCAGGTACCTTAGTCCACGAAAATCTATCAGCCACCAACACCTACATTGCATATGATGGTGAAGACGTTGAATATGATTGGTATGTGCAACATAATGGAGCTGCCGCCGATACACCTTATTGTTTCAGGGCAGTAGAAGCAGACGGGTCAGCTCTATCTGGTTATTTACAATATCCACAAATTAGAACAGCTGATTTTACTCCTCGAATAACTGATTGGCGTTGGTATGGTGATGCTGAAAACGAAACTCCTAATACATCACTCGCTAGTCTCAACTCAACACCAACTGAAATTAGCGCCTCATCAACGCTGGCTTTGCGGGTTGTTTTGGATGAGCAAAAGAGCGTCAATGGAGAAGATGTGAAATTCAGACTGCAGTTTTCTGAAGATGTAACATTTAGTAATCCAATAAACGTAATTGCAACCAGTACGTGTACAATTGGTGAAACGTGGTGTTTCTTTGATGGGGGAGGTCTTGATAATGCAACTATTACTACCGCCGTTACCGGAGAGAGTGATCCTTGTATTGCTTCATCAGGATCCGGCTGTGGTACACATAATAGTAGTGGAGTATATGTGAGTGGTCATACACACCCGGCACAGGCTAAACAAGAATATTCATTTACAGTTGAGAGCGGGTTATTACGGGCTGGAGCCGTCTACTATTTCCGTCTGCTGGATATTGCTGCAGCAGAACCAGTTGAGTTGGCGTCTGGTGCTAGTTATCCAGCTGTGGTGGGAGAGAGCGCCTCACTTGTATTTACCGTAAGTGGTCTACCAAGTGGGACTACCACTGCCGGAGTAACAACTGGCGTTACCACCACCGCTTTGGGGATTGATTACGGGATATTACCGGTGGGTTCCGATCTGGTGGCTGCGCAAAGATTGCAGGTGGATTCAAACGCCACCGAGGGGTATCAGATTTGGAAATTTGCTACCCAAGAGCTGACAAACGCTGGTGGTGTCACAATAGATAATGTGACTTCCAGCAATGATGCACCAGCTGGTTGGTCTACTGCCTGTCAATTGTCTGCTAGTGGTTGTTTTGGGTACCACACTACTGACGCCACACTGGCTAATGGATCTACTCGGTTTGCAGCTGTCGATACCTACGCACCACTGCATAGCACAGTAGAAGAAGTTGTATATAGCTCGTTGCCAGCCAATGAATCGTACGACCTAGTTTACCGAGTGTTGGTACGTAAAAACCAACCAGCAGGTGATTACACAACTTCCATAGTGTATATAGCTACACCGGTATTTTAGATGGTATGATATGTGTATGAGAGGACTCATTATATTGTTACTGCTGCTTGTGACATATCCATTTGACGTCATGGCGTCCGATTTAGAAATCAGACCCTTTTTAGTTGATGTCTCTATGGTGCCGCGCGAGAGTACCACCGAGACCATTTTGATCAAAAACAACTATGATGACAGAACGGCTACTGTATACGCTACGGTAAATGAAATAACTGTCGGAACCGATGGCGCTATTAAAGAATTTATGACTCCGGTCATGACTGATCGCACCAACACAGTCACTAGTTGGATTGAAATCAGTCGTGGCAGAGTTGCTATACCGCCGAGTGAATCCGCAGAAGTACCACTCAAAATTTCTACCCACCCGTTTGCAGAGCCTGGTGAATACCACGTTTTTATCGGCTTTGTCTCAGCTAGTAAACGCTCTATAGCAGAAGAAACTGCTATGCGTGGTGATGCTGAAGGGGTTATTGTTAAAATTACTGTTACTGATGAACGAGTAGACGCCATGCGTATAACGAGCATGACGGTTGATCGTATTGTTTCTCGTGAGGATGAGCGAAAGGTTGAAATTACTGTCGAGAATTCTGGAGATATTGCCTCGGCACCACGTGGAGAACTCATTTTCTACAATAGTCGGGGTAGAGAAGTGATAGCAGTGCCGGTTAACGAATCTGGTGAATTAATCAGTCCGGACTCAGAAAAAACCTTTACTGCAGTGATCCCATTTAGTGATGATATTGGTCGTTTTAAGGCCAATGTGAATTTGCTGTATGGCGAAAACCAGCGTGCCAACTTGTACGATACAACCTCCTTCTTTATGTTACCTCTGCAGTACTTACTGCTTTTAATCGGTTTCTTTAGTGTATTGATTGTAATACTACTAGTTTTGATGCGTAATCGAAGAAGTGAAGACATGGTGACTGAAGATGGTGATGAGGTATCAATGTATGTTCGGGATGGACATAACGCTAATCCACAAGATCATGATATCGACTTGTCTAAATAAGCTTACGATTATTCGTCTGATAGGTATCACCATACTAGGTGTCCTGCTACTACCGTATACAGTAGTTGCCCAAGGTTCGATTACCCTCAGCGTATCTCCTACGCTGTTTGACATGACTGCTAGCCCAACGCAACAATGGACAAGCAATGTGCGAGTGATTAATGCAAACGAAGTACCATTGCAAATATATGTTGACGTAGTGAATTTTGAACCAAATGGTGAGGGTGGACAGGGGTCATTGACACCACTGCTGGCAGACGAAAACGAAGGTGCTACGTTAGCCGAGTGGATCACTGTTGAGGGAGGCAACCAACTCATTCCTGCCGAACAAACTGTGTCAATCCCATTCACGATTAATGTGCCTGAAGATGCTGCGCCCGGTGGGCATTTCGCGGCTATACTGATCGGTACTAGGTCGTTTGATAGCACTGGCGGAGCCGCTCAGGTAGAGACCTCACAAGTAGTTACGGCATTAGTTTTCTTGCGAGTCGCTGGTGATATTATTGAGTCTGGACAGATTCGTGACTTTACAACGAGTAAGCTTATAAGTGAGGCACCAGCGATGGACTTTTCTCTTCGATTTGAAAATACTGGGAACGTGCATTTACAACCACAGGGAGCAATCACTATTACAAACATGTGGGGGAAAGAGCGTGAGGTGCTGCCGATCAATCAGAATAGTCAATTTGGTAATGTGTTACCAGAAAGTGTTAGGAAGTATACGTTTAATTGGACTGGCGATTGGTCGATTGCAGATATGGGGCGCTACAAAGCAGTGGCATCACTGGTGTATGGTGAAGAGGATAGGAATTTTGCTGATAGCACAACTACATTTTGGGTGATACCTTGGCGAGCTTTATTGTTCGTGCTCGCGTTAGTTGGGGGGCTCGGTTGGTTAATTGTTTGGGGAATTAAGTTATATATTAGACGGATGCTGCAATTGGCGGGCGTTACTCCAGAATTACACCGTGACCAACGCCACCGGCCGTCATATAAAAACTTGTCAATTACCGCCCCGATAGAAGAAGGAATATTAGATTTGCGATTTGGACTACGTACGGGTGAAGGTTCATTTGCACAAAAAATACTACACCTAGCCAAGGCCTATCGAGTTTTCTTGATAGTGGCTGTGGCGGTAGTGATATTTATTGGTTTATTTATCTGGTATTTAATAATGGCACTGAGTGCTGATCGCGGGTACGAAGTTAGCTATGAGCGAAATGGAGTCATGGTTCCAGTTGAATCTTCTGCTGACACTGTAGAGTCAATGCCGATAGTTGTTGATACATTACCGCAAATACAATTGGTAAATCGCAGCGGTGCAGCGTCTGTTACCGATAGAATGACCGAAAAATTACGAGAGCAAGGATATGATGTACTGATAGATGACGCTGCCCAACCTGTTATAGAAGATAGAACAGTTATTGTGTATGACCCGTCACTGACTGGACAGATAACACGTTTGCAGGCTTTGTTTGATGGTGCCTTGCTATCATCTTTTGTGGTCGAAAACCCAACTGAGCCACAAGTGACAATTTATATAGGTAGTGATCAATTAGAGTAACTAGTAGTGTATGTCTCGTAAAACGATCGTCTTAACTAGCATCATTATCTTGCTTTTATGTGGCGGCATGTGGCGCTTTGCTGTTTTATGGCAAGCAGAACAAATAACTACTCCTGTCATTTCTCTAGATCCAGTTGCGCTGACACCAGTAGCGCCAGTGCAACTGCCAAACGGCGTAGAGCTCACTGAGTCGTATATACTTCCTGTGAGCAATAGCGCCCCAATTGAAATGGTTCAGCACATCATACCGCTCGAAGATATTCGGCGCGGTTGCGCTCGCCAAGATTGTATCCCAGCTATAAACGATCCACAATTCATGCCAGCTTCTGATTTGATAGATGTGTTGGCCAGCTCATCATTGGGGATCGTGCTATGGGAAGCTGATCGATTCTATCCATTTCCTATGTTGGAGACACATGAATTGGTGAATGAGACTTTACTAAATGGTGCAACGGTTTTAATTTCGTACTGCCCGCTGTGTGGAACTGGTATCGTGTTTGACCGAAATATAAATGGTCAAGTAGAAGAATTTGGTGTCTCTGGTATGTTGTGGCAGTCAAATCTGCTGATGTACAATCGGGCACTGACACTTACTGACCGAAATTTGTGGTCGCAAATATTGGGGCAAGCAGTGGTGGGTAATCGAGCCGGAGAAATGCTGGAGGTTATACCAAGCGATATTATTACCTTTGCTGATTGGCTCGACGCTTCACCAGCTGGAGCAACTCTAATTTCTGGTACTCCACGAGATCCATATGATGGGAACTACTTCGACGTAGCTAGCGCTTTTAAACCTAATTATGATGTAACTACGTCACCCATAGACCCCGAAACCTATGTACACGGTCTCCTGGTCAATGGGCAGGCTAAAGCATATGTAAGTAGCTTGCTGTACGATGGTATGACAGATATTGTTGGGGGAGAACGAGTGTACGTTACAGTCAGTGAGAACCAGATACGTTTTATGCAATCAAATGCTGAGAGAGGTCTGGCACCCACCCAAATACCTGACGTAGAAGGATTTTGGTTTTCTTGGCAGGCAGCACACCCAGATACATTGTTATATACTGGTGAATAACTATGACCCAATCTAAAGTAACAGTAATCACAATTGCAGTCATGGTAGGCATCATTTTACTTGGTGCGGTGACTATTTTTCTTCTTGATAGGGGTAATGACCAGCGTCAGTTAGCAGCTAGTGAAGCAGCAGCTGCTCTGAGTGATCGGGGGTCAGGAAATGAGTATACAGATTTTGATGGTAATCCTGCTAATCTAGATCAATATTTAGGAAAAGTATTGGTAGTCACAAGTTGGGCGAGCTGGTCTCCACAAAGTGCTAACGAGCTACAGTTACTAACTAAAACCCTTGATTCTTATCAAGCAGACGAAGTTTTATTAATTGCCATCAATCGTGCAGAATCACTAGAGACGGCCGAATTATATCTCAAAACAATCGGCGTCAAAAATCAGATTAATCTAATTGTTGACAATAACGATCGCTACTATAAAGAAATTGGTGGGTATACTATGCCTGAAACACTATTTTACGACCAAGATGGTACCATCGTCGCTCATAAACGTGGCGCATTAACCAAAGAAGAGATTGTCGCTAATGTAGAAAAAGCACTAGTCGCTGAGTAACTAGACAAAAACGATTAGTGTAGTATTATATTTAGTAGAGATCCCGTTCTCACATATAACGTATCTGCCATTTAGCCTGCCTTCTATTTTGAAGGCCGCAGATACGCAACTTATGTTATATGCGAATCGGGATCAGATCATCAATTGGATTCATTATCGTTCTACTAGCACTATCAAAGTTCTTTTCTAATTCTTTCCAGGCATTTGATGACGCCGCTACAGAGTCGTTTCGGACTCTAGAAGCAGCAGCCATCAAATCACAGCTGGAATTACAAAAGAATTGATGTACGTAAACTGGACAACCTTGTCCAGTTTTTGTGTATAATGATTCCATATGTCACTTAGTCGAGTTATAGAGTACGTTTTCTTTTTTGCCTTGTTACTACTTTCAGGCTACATGGTGTGGCTAATTATGTCGCCATTTCTAAGCGCACTCGCTTTGGCCGCAGTGATTGTTACTATTTCTAGTCCGCTCTACCAATGGCTGTTGCCGAGAATGCCTAAACAAAGTCCTTCGCTAGCAGCTTTTTGTTCCACAATTATCGTATTTTTGGTGGTTATTTTGCCCATTATCTTAATGACCTCACTAGTTATTAATGAGGTGGTTGCGCTATATCAGGACGTTGATAATGCCGAAGGGTTATCAGTGACAAAGATTGTAGAAGGGATTGAGAATCAGGTCCAGCGGGTGATACCAGGTTTTGAGATTAACCTGGCCGATCAAATTAGGCGTAGTGCCGAGTGGTTTACTGGTAACCTTGCCACGATTTTTGCGGGAACGGTTTCAACTTTTTTCTTATTCTTTATTTCTCTCATTGCCTCATATTACTTCTTCAAGGACGGCAAAGAACTGTTACAGGTTTTGATTAAAGTGAGCCCACTACCAGATGAGGAAGATCAAGAGATATTAGGACGCATGGCCAGGGCCGTCCGGGCAGTGGCAACTGGCACACTATTGGTGGCAATGATTCAGGCTGTGCTGGCCACTATTGGTATGACAATCGTAGGGATTGACCGGGCAGTGATTCTTGGCGGATTAGTGGCAATTGGAGCGATGATTCCTGGGGTGGGGACGGGGATAGTGATGCTTCCGGTCATACTCTTTTTGTTTTTGTCTGGTTCGATAACACAAGCTGTTATTTTGCTTGTGTGGTCGGTAGTAGTAGTTGGTTTAGTAGATAACTTTGTCGGTCCGCAATTGATGCGGCGAGGGAACAACATGCATCCATTTATTATCCTACTGTCGGTGTTGGGCGGCTTGTCACTATTTGGTCCGATTGGATTCCTGGTTGGTCCGGTGGTGGTAACTCTATTTTTGGTGCTACTAGAGATATATAATCATTATATTGTGCAAGATCAGCGGATAACTGATATGGAAGAATTTCATGATTAAACGCTCACAGATAGAAAATATACTACGTGTCAACGGCGTATCAGTCACATCTCCTGACGAAACAATCCGTTCGGTGCTGTTAAGTGCTCGCTTCAACAAAGATGAGGTGGACACTGCCATTATGGTTTTGCGTGAGAACAAGACCACTAAGCAAGTCAGGGTTGATGGCCTTCATAAAGTGTTTCGAACTGATGAAGGGTTACAACCAAAAGAGATATCAGAACTGCAAGGAATCGAGGTTGATGCGTCAACCTTTTATCGGTCCAACTCTAGTAGTGAAAAGGATACGTTTGCGGTCGTTCAGTACGTTATTATTTGGCTCTTGTCGGTCTTGTTTGCTATTATAGCGATTTTTCTGATTATGTACTTGTATCAAGTAGGGCCGTTTCATCCATCAAACAGTAATATTGATCTTGATCCTATTTCTAGCGCGCAATCATTGCAATTTCTTCGCAGTTGGCTACTATAGACTGATAATAAATATGTATGTTTAGCAAGTTTGAAATAGTAGGTGCAGGAATATGTGTTGGTCTAATGGCGGCAGCAATTTTTTTAATCCAGACCAGAATCGACATGAATAATTTGACCGAGCCCCAGACAGCGTCTTTGGTGCAGTCTGATGTGGTTGTCGTACAAGACTCTGTAAATAATGAAGTCGCGCAACGAGAAGCTCTCTTAGAAGCAACAAATAATCGTGGTAATTTAGAACGTATGGTAATCGATGATATTAAGATTGGTACAGGAGCGGAAGTGGTAGCAGGGGATGTTGTGAGTGTACATTACGCTGGTCGCCTACAGGATGGCACAGAGTTTGATAATTCACGAACCAGGGGAGCAGCGTTTGATTTTCAAGTCGGGGGTGGACAAGTAATACGGGGTTGGGAAGAAGGACTACTTGGAATGAAGGTGGGGGGAGAAAGAATATTAGTAATTCCTCCTGAAATGGGATATGGAGCTGCTGGTATTGGTCCAATTCCTGGTGGAGCCACACTAATTTTCTCAATTGAATTGCTGGAAATCACCAGCTAGTTTGAGGTGGTGTGTAGTTGCACACGGTTGAGCTATAACTGCACCTATCGTCATTTCTGCGTGCGACTATCACGTTAGTACATATACCTAGCATGAATAAACCAATCACATTTGAAATTATAAAACGGCAACAAAATACACTTGGACGCGCCGGGGTTATTCATACGCCACATGGGGATATAGAAACCCCAGCTTTCGTTGTAGTTGGAACCAAAGGAACTGTGAAAAGTATCAAGCCAGAAGATATGGCTCAGTATGTCGGCAATCAAGTGGCTCTTGCAAATACTTACCATTTATTTCTACAGCCAGGAGATGATGTAGTGCGTGATGCCGGTGGCTTACACAAATTTTCTAACTGGGATTTACCAACCATCACTGATAGTGGTGGTTTCCAGGTGTTTAGCTTGGGAGCTGCATTTGGCAAAGGAGTAACTAAATTTGCTCAAAACGCCGCGGAGGCAGACAAGGCAGCTGAGAAAGCTGGTCTCAATGTATACAGTAAAGAGGTGGCTAGCGAGCATGGTCGTTTGTGTGTGATCGACGAAGATGGGGTAACCTTTACCTCGCATATCGACGGCAGTATGCACCGCTTTACGGCCGAGCGATCAATCGACATACAGCACAATATAGGGGCTGATATTATTATTGCGTTTGACGAATGTACTAGCCCAACGGCTGACAAAGAGTATCAAATAGAGGCGATGGAACGCACCCACCGTTGGGCCAAGCGCAGTATCCTAGCGCATAAACAAAATTACGAAGCACTCAAGAAACAGGGGATTTATGGTGTTGTACAAGGTGGTCGCCATTTAGATTTACGAACTCAGAGTGCTAAAGCTCTTGCAGACATGGATTTTGATGGTTACGGTATTGGCGGTTCATTCACCAAGGACGATATGGGTGATGCTATCAGGGTAGTCAACGAAGTATTGCCAGAAGATAAACCTAGGCATCTCCTAGGGATCGGTGAGCCACGTGACATCGCTGAGGGGGTAGCGCTTGGGTGTGATACGTTTGACTGTGTAGCACCAACTAGGATTGCTCGTACTGGTACAATATACGAGCGTACAACTGACGGACATAAACGAATTAATCTCAAGAACGCTAAATATACCCGTGACTTTAGCAAGCCAGATGAATCGTGTGATTGTTACGTGTGTCAGCACTACACAAAGGCTTATTTAGCACATTTATTCCGCGCAGGAGAAATGCTCGGGCCGCACCTGGCGTCACTACATAATCTTTACTACATCGTGAATTTCACTAAGCGATTGAGGGAGGAGATTCTCCACAGCTGAGTACTTTTAAATTTTCTAATAGTTTATACTATTAGAGTAACAATTTGCAGGGTCGGAAGTGAATTCGTTTCGCCCTAGTCGGTACCGAAGGACTTGAGGAGCTTGCAAAGATTTGTGAGATCCGCTCCACCATTTACCTTAGCCCCATCCGGCCCTGCAAACTGCAACTCTATACTTGCTATCCTAGCAAATAAGTTTTGATATACGCAGTTTAAAATTGGATTTAAGGTGCATTTCTCTGTGGATAACACACCACGAGGCAAAAATGTCAACTTGCCAAGGCTTGGCAAATGATCTCTTTGTGTCATAATCATCCTTATTCCATGAAATTCGAAATCTCAACTGAAAAAACTCCGGCTGGCGACCAGCCAAAAGCCATCGAAACCTTGGTTAAGGGTATTAAATCTGGGTTATCACACCAGACATTACTTGGTGTGACTGGATCTGGTAAAACCTTTACTGGCGCCAACGTCATCCAGCAGATACAAAAACCCACCCTGGTAATTGCTCACAACAAAACCCTGGCAGCGCAGCTGGCACAGGAATATCGAGATTTCTTTCCCAACAATGCTGTGCATTATTTTGTCTCCTACTACGATTACTACCAACCAGAGGCCTACATGCCCACGAGCGATACGTACATCGAGAAAGAATCGCAAATTAACGAAGAGATTGATCGGCTTCGTCACGCTTCAACCCAAGCTCTCCTCACTCGTGAGGATGTCATCATTGTAGCTTCAGTATCATGTATTTACGGTCTTGGCTCTCCAACCCAGTACTTAAAAAAGCATTTGAAATTTGAACGCGGTTTTAACACCACTAGGACAGATATGCTGCGGACGCTGGTTGATATGTACTTTGAACGTACTAATGCTGACCTCACCCCAGCATATTTTAGGGCAGTTGGTAATATGATTGAAATAATGCCAACTAATGAACGAGCTATCTATCGACTGAGTTTCTCGGGTAATGAGATTTCGGCAATTACTAAAATTGATGGTGTGACGAGAGAAATAATTAGTGAGCCAGAGGTGTTTTTCTTGTTCCCAGCCAAACACTTCGTGACCCCGGAAGACGAACGAAAAGTAGCCATTGCTGATATTAAACTAGAGCTTGACGAGCAATTGAAGTACTTTAAAAAGCAACCAAATAAGTTACTAGAAACCGAACGACTGAAGCGTCGCACAGACCAGGACCTGGCCATGATGAAAGAAATTGGATTTTGTAGTGGAATCGAAAACTACTCTCGACACTTCGATCGCCGGAAGCCCGGGGAGGCGCCTTATACTTTATTATCTTATTTTCCGCACAAGCCTGACGGAACACCAGATTTTCTAACGATCATTGATGAATCGCACGTCACCATTCCGCAACTTAACGGTATGTACGCTGGTGACCGTTCCCGGAAACAAATGTTAGTAGAACACGGCTTCAGGCTTCCCTCAGCGATGGACAATCGACCGCTGCAGTACCATGAATTTGAAGAGCGTATTGGACAGGTTATTTATACAACTGCAACGCCAGGGAAATTCGAACTAGCAAAAGGGGTGGAGCTCGGTGTACCCCCGGTTGAGCAAATTATTCGCCCTACTGGTCTGATTGATCCAGTTATTGAGGTGCGTGGAATTGATCAAACAGCTACCTATCCAGGTCAAGTGCAAGACTTTATTGCTGAAGCTCAGAAGATTATCACGAATGGAGCTAGAGTACTTACCACAACTCTAACCAAGAAAATGGCGGAAGACCTGGCTGATTTTCTGGAAGAGAAGGGAATGAAGACTAAATACATCCATAGTGACGTAGATACTATCGAGCGCATCGAGATACTTAACGACTTCCGGAGAGGAAAGTTTGATTGCTTGGTCGGGGTTAACTTGCTAAGAGAGGGGCTTGATTTACCTGAAGTCGAATTGGTGGCCATTCTGGATGCTGATAAAGCGGGGTTCTTGCGCAGTGAAACAGCCCTCATTCAAACCATTGGTCGGGCAGCCCGTAATGTGAATGGTCGAGTGGTGCTGTACGCAGACGAGATGACCGATGCTCTTGAGTACGCAATTTCTGAAACCAACAGACGTAGAGAGATCCAACTAAAATACAACCAAGAGCACGGGATTACACCGCAAAGTATCAAGAAAGAAATCAAATCAATCGCTGATCAAATGCGTAGTGAGCATGATGAAACCGTAGATACCTTACTAAAAGTAGATATGGAGCTCTTTAAAAAGAATCCTAGAAAAGTGCTAAAGGAAAAACGACGACAAATGGAGGATGCGGTTTCGCAATTAGACTTTGAAACAGCTGCGATCATTCGAGACGAGATAGCGTATTTGGAAACATCGGCAAAAAAGTAAATGTGGGTTGCCTCATCATTGCAGACTTAAAGGTGCTACAATTTTGGTATGTCAATTCTCACGCAGAAGCATATTTTAGTAATTGGTGAAGAAACGGATCAGATATCAAAGATAGAGGCTGCTCTTATTACCTATGGCGCTACGATTACGACTTCAACTTGCAAAGATATAGATGTTGAAGACATAGAACAAGATAATATTGATCTGATCTTACTCAATCATTTACATGATGGTACGCACTGCAGGGATATGCTTAGCTCATTGCGTGATTCTCACCTGTTCAAGGCAATTCCAGTCTTTGCTCTAGTGGTGGATGATCAAAAACACATTGGTGATACGCTGATGCTAGGTGCAGCCGACTACATTGTGCCAGGGGAAGACGTACACGAAGTAGTCGAAAAAATGAAAGTGATGTTTGGTGACACTGTGTACTTGAACAATAATTCAGTGATCGACCTGACACCTAGTCCTGTCTCAACAGGCAGTGACAAATGTCGCGTCTTTGTGGTAGAAGACGATCCTTTGTTGAGCAATCTATTAGCAATCAAGTTTCAAAAATCACAAGTTCCATTTGAAATATCTTCTGACGGTGTTGACTTAATTTCAAAAATAAAATCATTTAACCCTCATATTATTATTTTAGACTTGATGTTGCCTGGTAAAGATGGGTTTGAGTTATTGCAAGAAATTAGAGATGATGCTGAGGTACAACATCTACCAGTACTTATATTTTCTAATCGTGACAGCTCTGAAGACAGGCAAAAGGCCGAGGCGCTTGGAGTAAAAGGTTTCTATGTAAAAGCAATGACGGATCTGTCAGACCTGATGAATACGATTAAGCGCCATGCAAAAGTGTGATGCTCCTCACATGTGTACAGTACAAGCCGAAACTGATCATTTTTTTGTATAATTACTTTTATGTCTAAGACTTCTAGTAAGTCAGTTTCTAAAGCTGTACCAAAAAAGAAAAACACAGCTGCTGTTAAAAGCCAGACTGTTGCTAAAAAAACAGTTAAAACACCAAAAACTAAAAGTGTTAAAACCAAAACAACAGTTAAAAAAAGTCCTGTAAATAAAGCCATTAAACCAACCAGGAAAGCAAGCAAACGAAAGGTCTCAGAAAAAGCAACACCACGTAAAACAACTACAAAGAAAGAGTCAGCACCTATAAAGAAGACTTCTACTCAGGCTGCTTCTAAAAAGGTGGCGACAAAAGAATCGTCGGTAACCTTGCCGACCCGCATGAGTATTCGTGCTAGAGAGAAAGCCTTGGTTCTAGCTGAGTTTTTTGAAACAGATTTTTACCCCGCTGGCTTGACGCTCGCACGTTATGGTGGGCTTTGTTTTGTTTTATTGGGTGGTCTCGCAACTTTAGGTCACTTATCGTCCGGACAATTAGCTGAGCCTTGTGTAGATAATGGCTGTCAGGCAGCTCAAGTAGGAGGTGCGTTAGATGGCGCCAACCCCGTCCTGGTAGATACAACCTACCTAGAAGTCTTATCGTTTGTACCGGGGGTTATTACTGATGTCACCAGTATACCGCTCGAAATTACGTCGGTTAGCACCGTCGAAGCCCATTTGTTATATATCAACGACAATGGTAGTGGTCGCCAAGCTATTCCAGTAACAGATATCGGGAATAAAAAGTACGAAATAACCATTGATCCAGACACACTCCCGGCGACACAGTATGAATTGGTCGTAACTGTTACTCATACTGGTCAAACACAACCGGTGCAGTATTCCATTGGCGTATTTGATGTCGAGTTTGAGTCAGATAGTAACGAAGCACAACAAACTGAAACCGGAATTTCTACTCCATCTGTGCCGGCTGCCAGTACAACAAGTGTGGCTAGTACGAGTCAAGTTACTACCGAAAATGACTCAGTTGTGCAGCTGAACCTTAATTCCGGTTCAGTTGGTTATGACTTGTCGAGTATTGAGCCAGAGAAGACACCGGTAGAGACAAAACCCAATTTGGTACCTGAAGTAATTAAGGAGGTTGCAAAAGAGGTTGAATCAAAGCACATTTCAGTTTCCGTGCCATCGACTGTACGTGGAGCTGCAACAATAGAAGTAGCGAATGCTGATCGCAACAGTCAGGTATTTTTTTACCTCCGTAAGATACAAGGCTTGCAAGCACAGAGAATTGGTATTCTGGTAAGCGGTCGAGATACTTTTACGTTTAATTCAAGATTATTTCCCAACGGTCAATATCAATTTTATGCAGAGGCTACATTTGATGGAAATAAAGTACAGAGTAACAAGGTTGATTTAAGGATTGCAAACGAACTTACCCAAGTAGAAAAAACTCCGGCCACCTCATCTGTACCAAGAGAAGTATTCACTCTTCCGCCTAAACAAGAAATTGAATCAGAACCACCACGCATTAGTTCCGTTGAGCGAGAGATAGTCGAACGACCAGTAATTACTGAGCCTATTGATAGAAATATCACGCCATTTGATGGTACCGTTCCATTGCAAAATCGGTTACAAGGAATGATTGCTACTGATTCAGACGAGATCAATGACCTATTACAAAAATATGCTATAGCACAGCAGTCTGGTGATGAGGTGCTGCAGGCTGAAGCAAAGCGCGCGATCAGGCTATATCGCGAGAGAGTGATTTCAGAAGCACTGGCAGACAGACGTGATCGCTCTGTAGCCGATGAACTTGATCAGCTTTTAGCTGCAGAGCTAGAGCAGTTACAACAAAAGGTGCGCACCTTTGAAACTTTGCGCAAAGAAAGGAGTGATTCGGAATCAGCCCAAGATACTGATGGTGACGGAATCTCGGATATAGATGAGGTGACGCTCTACAATACAGATCCATTACAAGCTGACACCGACAATGATGGTTTTACCGATGGAGTAGAAATCATGAGAGGATTTGACCCAACAAATGCAGAAATTGAAGCCGTTATTGCCTATCAATCACCTAGAGAAGTAGTCGGAGTTGTAACTACAAAAGAGTTAGCTGTTTCTGAAATAGTACCAAATGTAAATCTCACCAATCCTGAAGAAAAAGAGGTTGTTCAGGCGGTTGTTCGTGGACGTGGTTTACCAAATAGCTTCGTCACACTTTATGTTTTTAGTACACCGACTATAGTTACAGTACGCACTGAATCCGACGGGACATTTGAATACACATTTAGTAAAGAGTTAGAAGACGGGGAACACCAAGTCTTTGTGGCCCTAACTGACAATACTGGTGCGATTGTTGCGCAAAGTGAGCCATTCACATTTATTAAAGAGGCTCAAGCCTTCACACCAGTTGATGCACAAGAAGTCGTAGCCGGCTTAAATCAGGCAGACAATACCAATGTCACAACTCCGTATCAATTAGTATTAGGTATGTCGGTGTTTGCGCTTGGTGTATTGCTTATTTTACTGGGTGTAGGACTGCGTAGTAACAAACCCGAAATAATTATTACTGAGAACAAATTGGTATGATATCGCAGTTTTTGTATATCATACAAAATGGTTGGCAACGGGTACAAGGGAACAGTAAGTTGTTTTTCTTGGTCATCATCATCTTTGTTTTTCCAATTCTATTTGTGGTTGTGCTGGAGCAATTCTATGCGGTTGCTACAGCAAATATGCAAACTGTGGAATTATCCCGGACCGCTACGCTCCATGATAGTGTGGCTGCGGTTCTATCATCCTCCGACACTGACACAGTTAACAACTTGCTACAGACGCTGCAACAGCAAAACGAAGACATTTCATCATTGAGAATTTACACCTCAAATTCACAAGATCTGTATACAATTATTGCGTCGGGAGATCAAACTGAGTTAAATAGCACCACATCACCGTCAACTGTCTTGCAACTTGGGAAGGTATCACCAAACGAAACGTTCTCAGTCAAGTTGCAAAGTCCGACCGGACGGATTGAGCAGTCTGTGCGGTACACCGAGATAGATTCTGTGCCGTATTATATTTTTTCTGAGCAAGCTCGTGGTCAAGTTGACGCCGTATTGATGAAGCGTAAGCAAGACGCATATATCGTACTATCATTCATTTTTGCTTTTCTGATTGGCTTGGCGTATTGGGTTAATCGTCAGTCTGACTGGCGCACACAATACAAAAGACTGCACGATACACTCAAAGAACGTGACTTGTTCATAAATATGGTGGCCCACGAATTCCGTACCCCGCTGACCGCAATCAAAGGATATTCATCATTTTTGCAAGATTCAAAGAGTGTCACCGGTGAAGATCGCCGCTACGCCGACACAATACGTGAATCAGCCGAGCGGTTAGTTTTGCTCGTTAATGATTTTCTAGAAGTGGCCCGGATTCAATCTGGTCAAATGAAAATTGAAACTACTAAAATCGACATCCGAACAGCGTTGACAACTGCTGTTTCTACGTTAACTGAAGAAGCTAAGCAGAAGAATCTGCAGCTAGTGTACATAAAAGCACTGAAGCCACAGATGTTGACCACTGACCATAACCGCTTTGTCCAAATCATCACAAACATAGTCAGTAACTCGATTAAATACACCAAAGAAGGAAAGGTCGAAATCCACTGCGAAGAGATACACAATGGAGTAGTAATTACGGTAAAAGATACCGGCATGGGCATCAGTGCAGCTGATCAGCAAAAGTTATTTAAGCCGTTCTCGAGGGTTGGAGGTGTTGAGAAGACCACTACGACTGGAACAGGCTTGGGTATGTGGATCACTAAACAAATGACGGAGTTGCTCAATGGTTCAATCAGTGTTGAGTCAATCAAAGGTGTCGGGACGCACATTAAACTAGAATTTAAAGACGTTGACTAGATAGACTAGTCATATGCGGCCATCCTGCGTATAATGAGCACTTTATGACAAATGCACCCAAAAAACCAAAGCTCAAATGGAGTGACGATCTGGCAGCTGATCAAAAGATTGTCGTCCGGGGGGCAAGGACGCACAATCTCAAAAATATTGATGTTGAAATGCCTCGGGGTAAGATGGTCGCTATTACTGGTCCATCAGGTTCGGGTAAGTCGTCCCTGGCCTTCGACACCATATTTGCCGAAGGACAGCGCCGTTATGTGGAGTCGCTTTCACCGTACGCTCGACAGTTTTTAAACAAAATGCAAAAACCTGACGTCGATGAAATTGCCGGCCTGTCTCCGGCAATTTCAATCGATCAAAAATCAGCCAGTCGGAATCCGCGTTCAACCGTGGCAACCATTACCGAAATCTATGACTACTTGCGCATCGTGTACGCGCGGATTGGCCAGCCGTACTGTCTCGATGTAGATGTGCCGATTCAAAAACTTTCACAAGATGAGATTCTATCGATGGTGCTACAGTCGATTGAAAACAAAGAAGTTAAAACTGCCCAGAAGAACGAAAAAGTAATGGGAATAGAGGTTAGTAAGGGGCGAGTGGCTATATTCTCACCGGTAGTGGTAGGGCGAAAAGGGGAGTATTATCAATTATTATACGATCTGCTTGGTAAAGGGTACGAGACTGTAAAGATAGATGGGGAAGTAAAACAACTCCGTGACAAGATTACTCTCACCAAGACCAAGCGCCACGATATCGATGTCCTTGTTGATGAGATATATGTCAGTGAGTTCACAGACGATCCCAAAGGCTCACGTGAACGTTTGTCCGAAGCAGTCGAACTGGCACTAGCTGAATCTAGTGGTTTGGTCAAAATAGAGAGTCCGGACGGTACTAGTCGAACGTTGTCAGCCAAGTTCATTTGTCCAGTTGATGGCTCCTCTTTTCCTGAGGTAGAGCCGCGCTTGTTTTCTTTTAACTCACCGTACGGGGCTTGCCCGGAATGTAACGGCTTGGGGGTGGTCGGGATTTTCCAGAGCGACGAATGTCAGGTCTGTCGTGGTGCCAGGTTGAGACCAGAAGCAATGCGGGTCTATCTCGGTGGTGATGGTAAAAAGGATCTTGGTACCAATATTGTTGGTTTTACTGGTATGACCGTCAAACAGGCGGTGGAGTTTATTGACAACCTAAAACTAACCAAACATCAGGAGGCGATTGCGTGGCCAGCTTTGCGCGAAGTAATTGATCGGCTTGATTTTATGATGGACGTGGGAATTGAGTATCTGACGCTAGATCGGCGAGCAAATACACTGTCGGGTGGAGAGGCACAGCGGATTAGGTTGGCTTCACAACTTGGTTCTGGTCTGGTTGGCGCACTGTATGTGTTAGATGAGCCAACCATTGGGTTGCACCAGCGCGACAATGATAAACTCATCAAGACGTTGCATGAATTAAGGGATCTGGGTAACACGATTCTGGTGGTAGAACACGATGAAGATACCATCTATGCAGCCGACTATTTAGTTGAAATTGGACCTGGCGCTGGTGTACGTGGAGGAGAGGTGGTGGTTGCAGATTATCTCCAGCCGCTGCTTGACGCCAAAACCAACACTAATAATTCTGTTACTTTGGCCTATCTCCGAGGCGAAAAGAAAATTGAACTACCAGAGCGTCGTACCGCAGAGAAAGGTAAAATTCAAATTAAGGGCGGCAAAGCCTTCAACATAAAAAACCTAAATTTAGAAATTCCGCTGGGTCGTCTGATTTGCGTGACCGGTGTGTCTGGATCAGGGAAGTCGACCTTTATGTACGAGATCTTGCACCGCAATCTGAAAGCTCGTTTGGACAAGAAATTCCGCACCGCTAAGGTCTATAACGCCAAAGAAATCACCGGCACCGAATACCTCGGTCGGACAGTACTAATTGACCAGTCGCCAATTGGTCGTACTCCACGGAGTAATCCAGCCACCTACACGGGTGCATTTACCCACATCCGAGATTTGTTTGCTGCCAGTGGCGAAGCACGAGCGCGAGGCTGGAAGCCTGGGCGATTTAGTTTCAATGTCAAAGGTGGTCGTTGTGAGACCTGTCAGGGTAATGGGGTGATTGCCGTTGAGATGCACTTCTTGCCAACTGTATTTGTCACGTGTGATGTGTGCGATGGTAAACGTTTCACCAAAGAAACTTTAGAGGTGCGCTACAAGGGTAAGAATATTCACGAAGTACTACACTTGACTGTCGAAGACGCTTTTGAATTTTATAAAGATATCCCGGCTATTGCCGAGCGTATGCAAGCCTTGCTCGACGTAGGGCTTGGGTATCTTGAACTTGGCCAAGCGGCTACTACGCTGTCAGGAGGAGAGGCTCAGCGGGTCAAAATCGCTTCAGAATTGTATCGCCCACACACGATGAAGACAATGTACTTGCTCGATGAACCAACTATTGGCCTACATTACGAAGATGTAAAAAAACTGATTGAAATCCTGCAGCAGCTAGTCAACCGCGGAAATACCGTCATGGTTATCGAGCATAACTTGGATCTGGTTAAAAGCGCCGATTATGTGATTGATATCGGTCCCGAGGGCGGAACTGGTGGCGGTACTCTGGTCGCGAAAGGCACCCCAGAAGACATAGCTGAGGTCGAAAAAAGTCACACGGGACGATACCTTAAGAAGATACTGTAGTACCGACTAGATTAAACTCACCAAGCACTTGTGTGCAATAACTCACGAGTTATAACGATTTTGTGTAATTGTGCGTGGTTTTGGTATAGTAGCAATCGATGATTAAGGCCGACTTAGCAAAAAAGAAACTTCCAGACACACCCGGGGTGTATTTTTTCCTGGGGCCAAAAAAGAAAATACTTTATATCGGCAAAGCCACATCGCTTCGCAGTCGTGTCCGAAGCTATTTCACCGCTGACATAAAAGAGAAGCGCTCGGAGTTGATTGAAAAAATGGTAGTAGAAGCCAAGACGGTTGAATTCACCGAGACAGACAGTGTGTTAGAGGCGCTGATTCTAGAGACTAACCTCATCCGGACGCATAAGCCATTATATAATTCACGTAGTAAGGACGATAAATCGTACAATCATTTAGTAATTACCGATGAAGAATTTCCCCGTGTACTAGTGGTGCGCGGTAAAGATTTAACTGAAAAGTTTGCCGAAGGCGATATTAAATACCATTTTGGACCCTTCACGAGTGGGTCATTATTCCGCGAAGCGCTCAAAATCATCCGTCGCTTATTTAAGTTTTACGATACCAAAACCCCAATTGGAAACGAAAAATCGAAACTCGAAAAAGGAAAAATAGACTTTAACCGTCAGATCGGTTTGTATCCAGACGTCCAGTCAAAGGCTGAGTACGCCCGGACACTGCGTCACATTCGCTTGTTTTTCGAGGGAAAAAAGCAGCAAATCATTAGTGAACTTGAGAAAGACATGATGTCGCTAGCCAAACAGGAACGCTTTGAAGAGGCGGGACACCTCAAGAATCGCATCTTCGCCCTCCAGCATATTCAAGACATAGCATTAATTAAAGCCGATTCAAGGATCTACCGTGACGATAAACGGATTCGAATTGAAGCGTATGACATTGCCCATATGGGAGGAAAAGACATGGTTGGCGTGATGACGGTATTAGAAAGTAATGAGCCAGCTAAAAGTGAGTACCGCAAATTCAAAATACAAACCCTTGACGATGCAAATGATCCAGCAGCCCTTAAGGAAGTATTGCAGCGTCGCCTCAAGCATCCAGAGTGGCCGTTACCACAGTTGATAGTAGTCGATGGTAGCACCGCCCAAAAAAATGCTCTAGAGCTGATTCTACGTCAACATGGCATGCTCATTCCAGTAGTTGGGGTGGTAAAGAACGACAAACATAAACCGATTCGTATTATCGGCCAAAAGAAAATTATCGATGATCATAAACAAGCCATTTTGCTCGCTAATGCCGAATCTCACCGTTTTGCCATTGCGTATCACCGAGACAAAAAGCGCAAGCGTGCCTTGATGTAACCTGGCTGGGCTAGTAGCGGTTATAGTCGGCAATGAATCATATTTTTTACGGGGCGAGTAAATGGTACTACTACGTAACTGCGTGTTATCTAATAATTAGTTAGTGATATAATTGTAAATATGAAACGAATAGCCGTACTACGAGGTGGTCCAAGCGAAGAATACGACGTCTCAATGTTGAGTGGTAACGCAGTGCTGGCGGCACTAGCTGATTCTGAGTATCTACCTAAGGATATTATGATTTCAAAAACTGGGCAGTGGTTTGTAGAAGGGCGCAAGCGCACCCCAGAGCAAGCTCTGGCTGGTATGGACGTAGCTTTTATTGCTCTGCATGGAACATTTGGTGAAGATGGTCAGGTACAACGTATTTTAGAACGGAGTCGTATTCCGTTTACAGGCAGCCCATCACTAGCTTCTGGGATTGCCTTCAATAAGGAGCTGACTAAACAAACTATGCGACCGCACGGTGTCAGTATGGCTAAACACCGCCGAGTAAACAAAGATGAGCGCGAGTCACTTAAAGATGAAGTCGCTCAAATTATTGCTGACTTAGGTACGCAGTTGTTTATTAAACCATTGGCTAGCGGATCATCCTTTGGAGCACGCAAGGTACAAGAGTCTGCTGAGTTGCATGATAATTTAGTCGAACTACTTGATCTGTATGACAGTTTATTGGTCGAAGAGTACATTGGCGGTACCGAGGCAACTGTTGGGGTTTTGTCTGATTTTCGTGGTGAGCGATTATATACCCTGCCCACTATGGAGATAATTCCACCAATGAGCGATGGTTTCTATAATACAGCTAACAAATATGACGGTACAACTGGCCATGTCTGTCCAGGTCGATTCACATCGACGGTAAAAAACGAAATGTCACGTATCGCTCAGTTAGCCCATACGGCTGTTGGCTGTGATCAATATTCAAGAAGCGATTTTTTAGTTCGCGGTACAGATGTGTACTTTCTAGAAATTAATACTCTCCCAGGGTTTACCTGTGAATCAAACTATCCGTTAGCCGCAAACGCTATTGGCCTAGATTTCAAAAATCTGGTCCGACATCTGATTGAGACTGCTCGGGTGTAAAACTGCTTGATTTTTGAGTGAGGTAGGGTAATATTGTGGCACTCAAGTTTGTGTTTGTGACATAACCGCCACAGACTAAAACGAGTAGAAACGTAAGAAATAGTTTGAGTAGAGTATTGCGCTCAATTTAAGTCATTTCCCAAATGAAGTAAGGGCTCGTAGCTCATCTGGTAGAGCGCCTCATTTGCACTGAGGAGGTAGCGGGTTCAAGTCCTGTCGAGTCCACAACAAAAGCACCGCAAGGTGCTTTTTTGCTGGACTCGAAGCAAGCAAACTGCTTTGCTTGCGGCAGGACTTGAACGCCGGAGCGATGTGAGGAAGAATGACGAACGAGTGAGGTGTGTCCCGCGGCACCTGCTAGTTTGTGACTGAAAGGAAACAAAATAGCTTGGTGACCGTCAGGACAAGTCCTGTCGAGTCCACCTTACATAAGTGATAAGTATATGATTCTAAATATACACAGAAAACACAACCTAAAGAGCGGTTCCAAAACCGTTCTTTTTTGTGAGTTACTTAGTAGGAAAGAATAGTGGGATTAGACTATTACTACTTACTCGGGTTGACAATTCCGTAATGCTTCACATCGACTCTCTGTTCATTCTTTACTCTGGCAGACAAAAACTCACCATCTTGAATGAAGCCGACTTTTTCTAGCACTTTTGATACGGCAATATTCTCCGTTTCTGTTTCCGCAGAAACCCGTACTACTCCGAGTTTATTAAAAGCAAAATCAATGACAGTAGCGATAACTTCCGTGGCCACCCCTTTGCCCCAATATTCTTTATCACCAATCACGATACCAATCTCGGCCAGTTTGTGGTGTTCGTTTATATCTGTCAGTGCAACCGTACCGATTGTGACCCCATCAAGTGTCTCAATTGACCAGTAATAGCCATCCTCCTCTTCTTCACATTCTTTTATGTATTCATACTGTTCTCCTATGTCTTGAGGCTTGTTCATTGGTTCAGGCATATGAGCTTGAATCTCTGGGTCCACATCCCAGTTCTGCCATAATTCAGCATCTGCTTCTTTGAATGGACGAATGATGAACCGCTCAGTCTGTATTGTTGGTGCTTTTATATCTGCAGTATAGCAAACATAGCTCTATTTCTGGTATGCTTTGGAAATATGAAAATAAAGCCACTAAAACAACCAGACGATACAGCTTGTGGTCCAACATCAATTCAGATGGTCAGTGAATATTTTGACGCAGGGTATACATTTCTTGATATAGCAAAGGCTACAAAGTACATAGAAAAAGACGGTCTGGGAGATTTGGAGCTAGTTGAATCCTTATCAGCACTCGGCTTCAAAGTTCGACATAAAATAAACACTACTTGGTCAGAGTTGATGAAAGCTAATAATGAGAATTCAGTAGTTATTGTTTCTTGGATGCTTAATGGGTATATAGGTCACTTCAGTGTAGTTGACTCAGTAGACAAAGACTCGATAACTATTGCAGAGCCAGAAGTAGGAAAGTTACTTACCATCGAAAAGATTCAATTCATGAGACTTTGGATGGGTTATGACGATATGTGGTACCCGATAAAGAATACAGACATACAGCTTCGTTGGATGTGTGTTGTTAAAAATAAAAAAAAGCCCAAGACAACATAAGTCATCTTGGGCCACTAAAGTACTATTTTGCATCGATGTATCCCAGCAGAGACATCAGCATGTGGAACATGAGGCTGCTGGTTATTTCACCTTGGTCTTGGTCGGGACAGAGTTCAACCAGGTCAATTCCAATAACGTCATTTTTAGCGAGGACACGCTCCACAATTTCTTTTTGCAACGGCCGAAATTCATCGTAGCCAAAGTATTTTTTGAGTGTTGGATACATACTGGTAGTTGTAGTATCGCACGGGTATCGCCACTCGTCATCCGTTGCACTATGGGATTTAGTGGTAGCAGCACCTAATCAGTCTGCAACGCCATGTTATTTTAGTGGTATGACTGTCATGCAACTACTGGTTGCCGTATTTGCGGCCATTAATATCATCGCTTTTTTTGTAGTTGCCACCGACAAACGCAAATCTATTCGGGGAAATGGAAAACGACGGACTCCTGAAGGCAAGTTGTTTTTTCTGGCAGTCATATTTGGTGCTACTGGTGTATATATGGGGATGCTTGTCTTTCGACATAAGACAAAGAAATGGTATTTCCAGCTTGGCATACCTCTCTTGATAGTACAAAATGCTGCAATACTCTATTTAGCCTATATGGCAGTGTATTAGTACCGACGGCTACATTTAGTCTGTTCAGTCAGATGAATACGCATTGAAAAGTTTCAGCCTAGTTTTTTAGCTTGTCCAAATTATTTGGGGCTAATTGAGGATAACTTTCTAAAACTGCAGTAACATTATCATCGTTAAAGCTTTTTAGTTGCTCAAAGACATCGCTATAATCAGCAATATCTCGACGTAATCTATCTTCTGCAGCCTTAATAATGTCTGGATTATCGTTATCCAGCTCAGAAACACCATATTCAATTTTTGTTGCTAGCGATACCAAGGTGTCGGCGACACTTGCTGCATCTAATGAATCGTATGTGCCAGCTGCGGCGCTCTGTGTCACCGCTGCGTCAATATCCGTCTTCATATCTAGTGCAAGTAAACCAAAACTTTCAGGTAACAATTTTTCGATCGAAGTTGATAAACCTTCAGTTGTAGTGGTCTGAATAGCCATGTTCTCTTCATCGACTTCAGTTAATTCAGCTTTAAGTGAATCAAATTTTTTTCTAGCGTCGTCTAGTGCTATATATGCTTCAACATAATCACTATCTGAGCTTTCTGCAGGGTTTCCTTTTATGGCGAATTGTACGTCTAACTCTCTTTTTATTTCAGCATTTATAACTGGCGACTCAGAAGCGGCATAAAAAGCCTTCGCTAGGAGATCCTGATCGTTACTGCTCTCTAAATATGCCTCGATTGCCTTAGAATGATCTGATATTTGTTCACTAAATGAATTAAGTACGTCAATCGCTTCTTGATTTGGCCCACTCTCTAAATGCTCAGCAGTAACACTTGTTTCATCGATTGTATCTGTCACACCTGGTGCCCCTTCAGCATTTGCTGTTGCGCCAAAGCTTGTGGCTATAGCGGCTGCGCCAGCCACAATTGACCCGCTACGTTTCGCTGACTTTAATTTATCGTTATTCTCGCCACTTTGTTTTTCAAAATTCATAATTTAAATATATCTAAATCTGCATATTGCGTCAATTTGTTTCTGGTACTAACCATATTTCCAGTCGGTAGACGTAGGCTACAATATATCTAATTGAGCAGTACATGAAATTTACCAAATTAGGTGTAGCGGCATATGGAATGCTAATGCTAATTGCGATTAGTATTTGTTTGATGGCAATTCACGCACAGATTCAACCACCGGTTGTGTCACAACTGGCTTTGTCAAACGCAAGGCTCTCGGCTGACCCGTACTTACAAACTAAACAGATTAAAGCAGAAATTATTCGGGTTTTTGAACCACTTGAGCCACGCATCCCAGGGGTAGTTGAAGCAATGATCACAATTGCTGATTGTGAATCATATGGTGGTTTTGATGGTAATTTAATGCATATCGACCCAGACGGTGAGCTGGTTAAAAATTCCCGTTCATCAGCTGCGGGTGTGTTTCAAGTATTGTTGTACACCCACCGGGCGGACTATGAAGCGTTAGGTTTGAATCCGCGTGGCGTCTTAGACAATATTGAGTTTGCACGCGAGTTAGTTCTACGACGGTACGAAAGAGGCCTTGATCCCTATGGTCCTTGGGAATGTGCCCCAGTTTAAATGCGCGATAGTAATAATATAGAAATATAACGTAATCCCGCAAAATCACTGTGATTCTGCGGGATTACGGCTTGTAAGGTACCTCAAACACGTGGTCTACTTAGATTACCATAAAGGTCAAGTACGCAATGTAGGTCGAGAGTAGGGCATATACAACTGCCCAACCACGGGTGAGAGGAAGGTAGCGCCGCATAAAGTAATTAGCTTCGATGGTGTCATCACCAAGTTTGGTAAATGCGATTATGAGCGCAATCACGCTATCGAACATAAGTAGACCACTGATGATTTGATATATCATAATGTAATTATACTAACGCTGACTCGTGAACTGTGTTGTGGATGTGAATAAGAAGCTTTTGCAAGAGACTCAATGTAAGGTAGTTTTTCTTTGGTGGTTGCACTAGTGTCAGTAAGGCAATTACTTTTATGTGGTATAAAGAATGTATGAACAAACAAGTCATATTGGGAATCGCAGCTTTTGGCGGAATTGTATTATTGGTTGCAGTGTTGCCAAGAGGTGAAATCGTGAATGAAGAGCCGCTAGCTACTGACGCAGTCGTGGTACTACCTGCTGACTTACCAGCGTTTCCGATGTATCAACCTTCGGTGCTAACCGGTGTGCAAGAAACAGACAGTGAAAGTGTCCGTGATATCTCCATTAGCCTTACAGCCCAGGCCGAGCGTACAGAAATTTATGACTGGTACCGTGAACAATTGAGTACTGGTGGCTGGTCTATAACTAGCGACAGAAATGTAGCTGGTTATCAGATCATCCAAGGAGAAAAAGATAATCTATATACGTCACTGCAGGTAGCGAGTGGAGAAATGGCCGAAGAACACGTCATTAGTCAACAAATGAAAGTTCGGGTTCAGTAAGCCTCTTAGTGCTGACCAAACACATCAATGTAGATGGTAAATGAAAAAACCGCTGCAGCGTGCGGTTTGGTTGAGTTGAGTTGTGTTGGTGAATCAGCCTAAGCAATGACTACCCATCATGAGAAACACTTCCGTAATGATTCTTCGCAGTTCGTCTGTATCTGCTGCGTGATAACTGCGTCCTTGGTTAGGAATGAAGTCTTTTCTCATGTACCGCTCAACCTCAGGCGAACCCAAAGCAATTTTGAACAGATAGACATTCTGGGGAAGTGTGTCTGGTATAACAGTACCGATCTGATCGGTAATCACGATGATGGCGGTATTACTTGCAACATCCGTTGCTTGCACCCGAATGGAACTCGTCCAAGCACTCAAATGAACAGTTTGACCCATATTTGTATTTTTGATTTCGGTCTGAATTCGAGTGGTAAACTGCTCACGACTCGCGCGGTCACTCAAAACGAATGACCAGACTGTCGGTACGTTGCTTCCCCAAGCAATGTACGTCAGCTGGACTTCGTTGCATGTCTGCAAATAAGTCTCAATTGCCGTAGTGAATGCGTTTGTTTGGATATGTATGTTTCCGCTGGTGTGCATGCTATTGCTGTGGTCAGCTGCAATTATGATGCGGGTTAGCTGTCGTTCCTGCGCAATCGTTGTTCCCGGAAACAGCATAAGCGCCACAAAACATAGGTAGAGGTGGGTTCGAAACATCACGTTCTCCTTCTTTGTGACTAGAGCTTCTAACTATAAAAATATACTACCGTACTCAATTTGTAAAATGAACTAGAGATGATGGGTGCATCATATTTATGTGCCGTTTCATAACAACCTCTACTCAATTCATATGCTATTTTCGGTCTGATTTTACCGCTCCGACTATTAATTCTGGGGAAAAGCCTTCGGCGATAATACCAAAGCGGGCGTACGAATAAAGTACTACTTTGAATATTTCATTGAGGCTGTTCGATACAATTGTGACTGCAATCAAGGAGAGTACAAAAGGGACACCAATTACAATCAAGCCTGTGGTTCCCATACCGGCAGACATTACTCCAAATGCCAGCAGCGCAAATACAGTGATGTGAAATACAAGAAATACTGCTGTAATGAGTCCAAAAGAAATATTAATAATCAGTGTTTCACCCCAGGTCTTTTTAAACACTTCAGCCGATCGACCAATTGATTTCCAAACGGAAATGTCTTCTAAAAGTAGAGTGGGGGCGATAAACATAGTCACGATGTTCCAAGCTGCCCCGAGTAGTCCTGCTACCAACTTTCCTAACCATCTAGATTTATCTGAAATAATTTTGAGAATTATACCTACCGTACTGGCGATAACACTCCAAAGAAAAATCTTACCAGAAATGCCTGCGGCTTTATCAATCCCGTCTTTAAAACTCAGGCTACCACCATTAATGCGCTCATAGACAACTGCTGTCAATCCCACTTTAAAAAAGGTGGTAATAAAAAATGCAATAATGTAGAACACAAACACGACACCATAGATAACTATGTCTTGGCTAAAGGTTGATTCTGCTGCCTCAAAATCAGCCAGCGGAACTAACGCTACTACAACTAGAGCAAATAGGATTGATACAGCACTAACAGTAATAGCTGACACAACCGGAAACAACATCACCCCTTGTCTTGTTGTAATAAGGCTAATGATTGCTTGAATAAGCGCCAGCTAGCCCTAAATTTGCCCATTTTCTGGACTGTGACATTGGCATCTGCATATGACATTGTTGCAGTGGGTACAGCCACTCTTGAGTCAGGGGTGGCACCCTGCGTGGTTAAGCTAGCAAATGCGCCATCAACGTCAGTCGGAGCCCAGCCATTTGCAAGTAGTGTTTGCTTAACAGTAGTATCACTAATACCACTTTGTTTTTGAATATAGATATAGTCTAGAAGTTGTTGGTTTATCATAGTGAGTAGTTAATTAATTTGTGTAATTATACCTAGCCAGGCCACATCACTCATTACTGTACCCACAGGTAAAACAGTGCCAAATCAAAACTAGACCCGTTTTACGACAAGTGGTCGTGACTAGTAACCGTGGTAAAATAGTGTAACTTTAATTAAGCCGATCAGGCATTGAAATCAGAAATCCATCATGAACAAAATAGTCTGCCCGAATTGTAAAACTGCCTTTGATATGGATGAGGCCGGTTACGCTGATATCTTGAAACAAGTGCGAGATGAAGAATTTAGCAAGGAGTTAGCCGAACGAGAACAACGATTCGCGGCCGAAAAAGCCAGTGCTATCGAACTGGCGGAAGAAAAAACCAAAAGTACCCTGCGGACTGAATTTGTAAAGCTACAAAAAGAGCATAGCGAACAGGAGGCTCGGAAAAATACAGAAATTCAAAAGCTAGAGGCACAAATAGCTGCATCTGCAACTGAACAAAAACTAGCCCTAACTGAAGCGATCGCTACTCTAGAAAAAGAACGCGATAGTTTAGCTGGTGAGCTCAAGACAAAAGATGCAGAAAAACAACTCCTTGAAACGTCACTCGTACAAAAATACGAAACACAAATAAAGAGTAAAGATGAAATGATAGAGTACTACAAAGACATGAAAGCGAAGTTGTCTACCAAAATGGTGGGGGAGACGCTCGAGCAGCACTGCGAGACAGAGTTTAATCGACTGCGCGCAACCGGCTTTCAAAACGCGTACTTTGAAAAAGACAACGACGCCTCAGGAGGTAACAAAGGAGACTACATCTATAAGGAAAATGATGAGCATGGCAATGAAATCATCTCGATAATGTTTGAAATGAAAAATGAATCAGATACCACTGCCACCAAACATAAAAATGAAGACTTCCTCAAAAAACTTGATAAAGATCGCACAGATAAAGGTTGTGAGTATGCGGTGTTGGTGAGCCTGCTTGAGTCAGATAGTGAGTGGTACAACACCGGCATTGTCGATATGTCTCATAAGTACCCCAAGATGTATGTAGTACGACCACAATTTTTCATTCCGATAATTACATTACTTCGTAATGCAGCCATGAATTCACTGCAATACAAGGCTGAACTGTCTTTGATGAAGAATCAGAATATCGACATTACTAACTTTGAAGAAGATATTAACAGCTTTAGAGAGGGGTTTGCTAAGAACTATGATTTAGCGTCTCGTAAATTTAAGACGGCTATCACTGAGATAGAAAAAACCATTGACCACCTACAAAAGACCAAAGACGCACTCTTGTCATCAGAAAACAACCTACGATTAGCAAATAACAAGGCTGGGGATTTGACTATCAAAAAACTTACCAGGGGTAATCCCACCATGACGGCTAAGTTTGCTGAGCTTAGTAGTGATGAGGATGAAAGTTGATGCCAGAATAATGAGCACTAAGGGTTAGTTATTCTGGCTAATAAATAGCTGCAAATGCTATCATATACTGCATATGGAAATAGAAATCGGACACTATATTTTAAATCCCCAACAACAAGGCGCTGGCAGTGGTAAAAATTACGAAATTCACAACGCTGATACCTGTGCTCATCTGCCGGACCAGACTCATTCACTGACGTTAGGGCATTTCAACAATTGTCAATTAGCGCTTGATGAAGCAAAACGACGGGTGCCAAAGTGGGCTGACTTGATCGACGGGTGCGCCTGGTGCTGTCCACAGTGCAATAGGGGGTAGCTAGACTCAGCTGAAATAGCTGATTCATTTAGATCAACTCTGACTATTTGCTATAGTGTATACATGAAAAAATTATTGATAGTTTTGCTAGCGGTTATAGTTGTGGTTATTTTCCTTGGTGTTTTCTGGTATCAATATGCTTTTGCCCCAACGGATTCGACGATAACTACTACCGTTGTTGCCGAACCAGAGAAAATTGAAATACTCGCTACCAATCTGATCGTCCCATGGGATGTAGCGCAATTACCCTCAGGTGAATTACTAGTAACAGAGCGTACAGGTGATTTGTTACGCGTAGATTCAAATGGGGTGACCGATCGAGTAACTGTACCCAAAGTGGAATCAGTAGGGGAGGGAGGTTTGATGGGAGTAGTACTGCATCCTAATTTTGAAAATAACCGCTGGCTCTATTTGTATCGCACTATCTCAACTACACAAGGCAGAGATAATGAAGTGGTTCGCTTTGTCTATGATTCTGATCATACACTACGAGACGAGACAGTGATTATTACCAATTTACGGGGAGCCACCTATCATGATGGCGGAGCTTTATCGTTTGGCCCTGATGGTTTATTGTATATAGCCACTGGTGATGCTGGTCAGCCGGCGCTTGCACAGGATAGAGACTCGCTGGCAGGTAAGATTTTACGAGTAACGGATAATGGAGACATACCAGACCAAAATCCGTTTGGTACAGCGGTGTATTCGCTAGGACATCGCAATCCACAAGGACTAGCGTGGGATAGTAGTGGGCAGTTGTGGTCAACCGAGCACGGTCGCTCAGGCTTACAAAGTGGGTTTGACGAATTAAACAGAATTCAACCAGGTGGCAATTACGGGTGGCCCGAAAGCGAAGGGGACACGGTATTACCAGGTACGGTTGGGCCAGTTGTACATTCCGGGGCAGATGAGACTTGGGCACCGGCTAGTTTAGCTTTCGTAAATGATGCGTTTTATTTTGCTGGGTTACGTGGTGAACGGTTATACGAGGCTACCTTAAATCCTGACCTTGAATCCGTTGAACTACAAGCCTATTTTACGCGAGAATATGGCCGCCTACGAGCTGCGAGAATATTTGGTAACACCTTGTATATCACAACTAGTAACCGTGATAATCGCGGTGACATTTCTGTCGGTGACGATAGGTTAATCGCAATACCACTTAGTATCCTACAGTAATAATACATCGATACGTCTAATCGGATTCACTGTTGACGCAATTACCATTCTCATACCCAAAGCCCCACGCGTATGCTTGGCCAGTACAAGGCGCACCACCTAGTCTGACGCCACGATATACCGCTTCAGCTAGTACCTCGTATAAATAAATTGCTTCCTCTTGAGTACTCAAATTGGTACGAGACTGAATAGATTCTGTATTAGTAATACCATAGCTAATAATGGCTGATCGTAATCGATTGTCAGCCTCTAAACGCCCGCTGTATCCACCATTACCAAGGTGATAGGCTCTATCATGCTCGATACAAGCACGTTCGAAGGGGATGGTGACCGTATCAGCGTATGCATCGGCAAATGATTCAGAATAATTACTCAGTTGTTGCACACCAACGCGCCAACTTTGAGATATATTAGCTGAGCAACCATCACTAACAAAAGGTTGTAAATTAGTGATTTGCTTGGTTGCCTCCAGACGCTGCATCGATCTAGCTTCAGTCAAGGGACTGATTGTGACAGTTCGAAAAAACAGAAAATAGACTACTATCAGAATTACTACGAATAAAAGACAAAGTAACACTCGACGACTGTGGAATAGGTGATTAAAAACGGCTCTCATAGACTGATGTTATTGTATACCAATTGTAAGAATAACATGTGAGCTACTACGAGATTTATGTTGCTCTGTGCTATTATTCTCGATATGCCGAATCTACACTCGACCGCGGGATCGCTTGGAAAGACAGTTACGCAAATTATTCATTTTTCTAATGGAAACAAGCGAACGTTTAGTGGGATTGTAACCGAATCAATCAAACAGGGTGAGTTTACAAAGATGCAGCTAGCCGACGGACGTTTATTAATGGTAAACACGGGTAATGTGGATTGTATTGAAGTTTTTAGTGAAGCGGTTGATCAGCAGTTGAGAAGTTAATTCTGTAGTGCAAATCGTAACCAGTTGATTAAAAACGGGACTGAGTGTTGTTTTTAATTAATTTTATTAGTACACGTTACAAAGTAGCTGCCGCCATGAGCTTGTGGTACGTATCTAAGTGGTCATTTACCGCTACCGTTTCAATCACTCCAATGACAGCTTCGTCATTACCTCCAGGATACAATCCGTCTCCATAATAGACGCAATCATCATTGTTCCAACCTTTGAGATCAATCAAGCGCTGCACATTTGTGCCTTTATTGCGGTCTTTGTGAATATAATCAAACGAGGTAGAACCACCGATTTTAACGACTAAGTCTTCCGACTCAAATGGCACTTGCTCTAGTAAGGCAAATCGTTTTTTCTGATCGGGGTCATAAGCCTGCTTGATCTCGAGTGGCGCTTGGTTACCAACTGGGCTGAAAGTAACCTGAGCACCACGATCCTCGACTGGCACCCAGTCTTGATTTGGCTGTTCGTCTAATACAGAAAGTACAGCCTTGATGTGACGGTGAATTTCTTGTAAATGCTGTGATTCGAGTGGAAAGTTCCACAGCTTGGTCTTATCAATATCGATTGCGTGATTACCGTTTTGCCCCAACAAGATAGCTGGAAGTTGGTTACTTTGCCAGGCAATTTTTTCGACATCCTGACCTGAAACAATAATAATGTTTTGTGGTAGTGATTGTAGAAGTGCAAACATCTCAGGCAGTATTGGTTGCCTCGATGGTGCAATAGTTTGGTCCATGTCAAAGAAAAGATGTCGATATGTCATAGGTGCATTATACGTGTAGTAACTCGCAATCTCCTCAACAGGTTGTACAAAACCTACGTAACTACCTGGTATTATATTTGCATGACAACTTTAATTTTGCTGGCTGGAGTTTTTCAGTCTATATTCATTTCTCTCGGGGTTGGGTCCTCGACCCTGGCTATTATCAACTTTTTTGCAGCGATTGCTGACGGTACGATAGATGAAACGGAGCGACGGATGATGGGAATTGTTTACGTGGTACTACGGGTAGCCATGGTGGGTATTTTATTTGCGACAATTGCCTTGCACGCGCCGATAGTTATAACAGCCGGACTAAGTGGACTCACACCTTTCATGTGGGCTCAATGGGTGGTTTTGTCCGCTCTGTACCTAAATGCCACTCTTATGACAAAACGAATTATGCCGAGCACTTTTGGCCCAGGTTTGCAGGCTGGGAGTTGGTATACCTTGGGGATTATGATGGCGCTGGCACTACAAGGAGTTACGCAATATACAATTCTACAATTTACTCTTGGATACCTGGCTGTACTAGTGTTAGCGGTCGGGTCAGTCAATGGAGTAATGGCTTATTTGAAATCTAAAAAACAAGCAGCTGGTTAGGGATCTGTACTATACTATGACCACAATAAAAACCGCTCATAGAGCGGTTTTTATTGTGGTAATTTTCTAAGAGTTAACCGTCCCTGGGTTGCGAAGGTAAATGATCGGGATCAGTATGAGTGTAATAACCACTGAGAATACCAAACCAAACATCACGGCATAAGCCAGCGGTGCCCACAAATCACCAGCGTAGGTCAGGGGAATCATACCAATTACCGTCGTTGCAGTAGTAAGTAAAATTGGTCGAATTCGATTACCAGCGGCATCAAGTACGATATCGATCATCTCTTTGGCTGGATCTGCTTTACGTAATTGATTCATCATGTCTATCAATAGAATTGAGTTATTGACAACAATCCCAGACAAAGCTATGAATCCCATAATAGAAGGGAACGACAGGGAATTCATCGTTATCGCCAGACCGATAAAGATACCAATCAGTGAGTAGGGGAGAATAGACAATACGTATCTCGTGTGTAGGTACGAGTTGAACTGTAGCGTCAGCACCCCAACCATGAGTACCACTCCAACAATCAAAGCCAAGAATAGCTCGATAAATGATTGATTTGATTCTTCAGTTTCTCCACCACCAGTACTGAGTTCTACTGAGTCCGGGATGTCTAGTTGCTCATTAATAAGACGGATGGCTTCGGCTTGGACTGCTCGTGGGTTAGCTTCACCGGTGACATCCGCAGTGACCAATACAACACGCTTGCCATCCTCGTGCCTTATAACAGAGCTTGATTCTCGAAGCGATACGGTGACCAGTGATGACAAAGGCACTGTGCCCGACTGAGTTTGTAGCTGAATTTGCTCGAGGGCATCGATTGATATGTTGTTCGCATTGTTGGCTGTAATGTCTTCTGCGTTTGTGACGTTGAGTTTTACAACTACTGCAATATCTTCAGTCAGAGTCGTAAGCGTCGTTGCTTCACTGCCAAAGACAGCTGTTCTAGCAGTTTGCGACACCTCAAATGGTGACAGGCCAAGGGATGCTGCTCGCGCGCGATCAAGTTCTAGTACGAACTCAGTACTATTACTATTGGTACTAGTTTCAACATTGATGGTGCCATCTACATCCCTAAATACTTGCGCTGCACTATTGGCGAGACGTGTAATTTCAGCTAGGTCATCACCAAGGAACTTCACAATAATAGCGGCGCCAGTTGGAGGGCCATCAGTGGGTTGATCCACCGTCACTTTAAGGTCACGCAGTGGTTGCATTTGTGTCCGCAAATCGTCAACGATTTCTGTACTAGTCATATCCCGATCGTCGCGCAGCGAAACGAAGATATTAGCAAACTTTTCACCCGCACCACCACCACCAAACTGACTACCAGACCCAACGGTAACTGAGAAAGACTCAATGTAATCCTCATCATATAGCAGCTCTTCTACCCGACGAACCGCTATATCGGTAGTTTCTTTGGTGGTACCCTCAGGATTTTCAATCTCAATAATGACGAAATCTACATCTGATTGCTCAAAGAAAGTAACCTGTACCGGACTTATGGCAGGAAATATATAGTCTGCGACTGTGTATGAAGCAAACAAAATGGTACCTAGTAGCGGTAGCCAGACAATCGTTCGCACCCAATTGCGCCAGCTGAACCTGGCTTGCCAACGATAGGTTCTAAGTAGCGTCACATAGACTAGCGGTGCCGCTATCAGACCAACAATTAGATTGAAGGTCAGTGTAAGTGAAAATACTAAGCCAGCAAAAATTAGAGCCAGAAACCGAAATTGTTTCTCGTCATTCTCAAGAACTGCTCTCAATTTAGACTTATACCAGGCTTCTAATTTGGCAGCATTTCTTACCTGGGCTTGTTCTAGGTTTGATGAACTTTTGCGCTTCAAGAATGACGACGCCAATAGTGGCAAAATAAATAGAGATACAAACAAAGAGGCAAACAGCAAAAAAATCAATGTGAACGGAATACTTTCAATAAACTGCCCAGTAACACCAGTTACGATAAATAGACCAGCAAACATTGATACAGTAGTAAGAGTACCGGCGGTTAGTGGTGCCCAGAACTCTTTAATGGTTGCTATGGCGGCTTCACGTTTATCAATGTCTGGATTGTCTTTCATGCGACGATTGATACCTTCAACCATCACAATCGCGGAATCAACCAAGATTCCAATACCGAGAATCAAGGCAAACAAACTCAAGAAGTTAATCGTATTTCCGGAATAAAATAGTCCAATAAAGCCAAACAAAAACGAAAACGGAATTGCAAGTCCTGCTAGTAAACCTTCACGAACTCCAATCGCAATTACTAAGAGTAAGACTACGAGGAATACCGTCTGTAACCCAGATGTGGTTAGCTGCACCAAATCATTGCGTATCTGTTCCCCTGAATCAAGAACGACAGAGGTCTGGATTCCAGCCAACACTTCACCCGGTGCGGTTAGCTCTGCTACCCGATCGTTTACAGCGGCGGTTAGTTGTGTAATGTCACCTCCAGACTGTTTATAAACATCAAAAGAAATTGAGTTTTGTGACGGTACGCCGTCCACACTCAGCCTTGATAGTGAGGTGGCTGGGGCTAGCCCGTCCTCGACCAGTGCTATGTCACGTAAATACACTGGCTGACCGCTACGGGTTGCTACTGCTATATTTGGTAGCTCGGTAGCATTTTCAATGTCGCCCTCAAAAGCAACGTTGTAGGCTATTCCGTCATTAATGATTTGGCCAATGGGGAAGGTTTGATTAGCGTTTCGTAGTGCGTTAGTCACCTCACTCAATGATAGATTGTAGCGCGCTAAAGCTGCTTGATCGACTAATACCGTAACCTCGCGGTCTCGCACACCTTGCAGTTCAACCCGTGATATACCCGCGATCTGTTCGATCTCACGCTCCACTTCGTTACCAATAGTATTGAAGGTTAGATCAGACAAATCAGCTGCCAAAGCAATGGTAAGGATTGGCTGATCGACAAAGTTAACTTCTGATACAAACGGGTCGTTAGCATCAGCCGGTAGATCTTGTGTGATAGTGTCAACTTCATCCTTGAGAGACTGGATCGATTCGTCGAGGTCAGCACTGGCGTCAAACTCAACCGTGACGCTAGAAATACCTTCTCGTGTAGTGGAAGTTATCTCGGTTACATTTTCAAGACTGTTGAGAGCCCGTTCTATTTCATTTGTAACTAGTGATTCCACGTCTGCTGCCGGCGCACCAGGAAAGACAGTACTCACGATACCGACCGGGATGATAACCTCGGGGGCAGACTCCTTAGGGATGCTAATTAAGCTGTAGGTACCAAGCCCAACCAAGGCCACTAAAAATAAATATGCAAACTTGTTATTTCTTATGAAGAATTCCCACATACTTATCGGATTACTTCTACTTCGGTTGCTTCGACTAGACCGCGAGCATCTACCACAAATTCTTCATTAACCTCTAGACCATCTAGTATTTCCACCGATCCACCTCGAATGGTTCCAAGTGTAACCGTACGAGGAGTTAAACGATCATTTTCAATCATGAATACTGTTCCGTCATTTAGGGCAAACTTTACGGCCGTTAACGGGATGATCACATCGGTCGACACCGTACTCTCTACTTGTTTAGTAATTTGAACCGAGTTACCATTTTGGAGATCTGGTGATTCACTGGCGATGCGAACTTCGGTTTTACCGGTTCCTGGATCCACGGCTGGTGCCACTTCTGTGACGACACCCGTAAATTCATTTTCAATTAAGACCTCATCTCCAATAGTGATGACGGCACGGTCCTTTTCTCCAGCAAAAGTGATTATTTCAAGTGCATTGTTGTTGGCTACTTGCGCAACTTGTACAAATGAATTCACAAAATCGCCGGTTCGAATGTCGAGTGCATTAACTGTGCCGCTGATGGGTGTCCGGATGATAGTTTTAGCAAATTGCGCTTGGGCTGCTCGGAGGGATCCAAGAGCTTGCTTCACCTGAGCATCAGCGGCTGAGTTGCTCCCGCCAGCTGCTGACAATTGCGCTCGCCTGACGGTATCAGTAGCTGATTCAAGCGCGGTTCTTTCGTTATCCAAGGCAAGCTGAGTATTAATTAGTGAGCTACGCAAAGCAGAAAAGGTATCTGTTTTGACAACGTCCTCATCTTTCATGAAAATCGACAAAAATATATCAATTAATTCGAGGGTCAATACAATATTATTCTCGCTGATATCAAGGGCTTCAACCGGATCATAATTAGTATTTTGGTTATTGAGGTACGCTTTCCAACTCTCTAAGCGCTCGCCAATCTCTACTCGTTTAAGCTCCATGGTGCGACTTTGTCCATCGCTGCCGATTTCTAGGCGGGGAGCAGGAGAGTTTGGCTGGTTATAGTACACATCAATTTCAGTCACGACAGTATCGTTAACCGTATTGAGGGCTGAATTGACGGTTGCTTTGATTGAGTTCGTAGTCCTATTAAGATTAGTGTTTGCTTCATTAATACCAACGCCACTTTGGGCAGCTGCAGAAACTGCTGCGTCATAGACTCCTTCAGCTTGTAGTACAGACGCACTCTCAGCCGCGTTTTCCAGGGTCGCAATAATCGCACCGGCAGAAACAGCATCACCAAGCGAAACTCGGACACCGGTCACACGCCCTGATTTTTCAGAGGTGATAGCTGCTTCTGAAAAAGCTCGCACCGTACCAATTAGATTGACTGTGCTGGCGCCGGCAAACTGCAGGGCCGTAGTTACATTCACTACTGGTAACGATGGGTCCGCTTTTTCTTCTGCTTCGGTAGCCCCAAAAAAGTAAATGCCAGCCAAAATAGCACCTACAACCACAACTAACACTGCTAATTGCAGTGGTCTTCGGGCTTTGAAGCCCTTTGTCTCATTAAACGAATTCATAATATAAATATAACCAAATTAATCGGGTCAAATTACCACAGTTTTTGCATTTTGTCTATACGTAGTAATGATATGCTAGCTACAAAATTATATGTTAGAATCTCACGCATGTTTGGAAAATTAAAGAATATGGCGATGAAGAAGGTACTTCAATCGCAGATGAAAAATGTACCAGAAGATCAGCAGCAGATGATTATGGAAATGATGGAAAAAAAGCCAGAATTGTTCCAAAAAATTGCAACTGAGATGCAAGCCGAGCTTAAAAGTAACGGTAACAACCAAATGGCAGCCGCCACTAAAGTATTACCAAAGTACCAGGCTGAAATCATGGAGATCATGAGCCCTGAAATGAAAGAAAAATTGGCTAGTATGATGGGCGGTCAGCAAACGGGACAATTTAACCCCAACGGAACTATTAGACAATAAGCGCTCACGCGACATAAGCAATCAACAGCCCGACTCTAAATAGAGTCGGGCTTTGCTATACAATACACGTATATGAAATCTAAAAAAATTGTCGTTCTGTGCGGTAATCCTGATGCAGATAGTTTTACCGGGGCATTACTCGATAGATACCAAGCATCAGCCGAAGACGCTGGGCATGAAGTAAAGCGGTATAACATTGGAGAAATGGACTTTGATCCAATCTTGCACAAAGGATACAAAGAAATCCAGCAACTAGAGCCAGATCTACTAGAACTTCAGGCGGCTATAACCGAATGTGACCACCTTGTAATCGGGTACCCAAACTGGTGGTGCACGATGCCGGCGAGCCTCAAAGGTCTGTTTGACCGAGCCTGGTTGCCTGGGTTTGCGTTTAACTTCAACAAAGAAACCAAACGTGTAGAGGCGCACCTCACGGGGAAGACCGCGCGGGTGTATGTTTTGTCAGGTTCACACAGCCCATTTAAAACTTGGTGGCGCTTTGGTGACTACACTAATGAAATCCAGTACGGTATCCTTGAATTTGCCGGTATCAAAACCCAGGTCACGACCTACGGCCCGTGCGAAAAGGTCGGCGATACCTGTCGAGCCAAGTGGATCAAGTCAGTAGAAGCGCACGGTAAGGTTGCGAGATAGTTTGACTTTCACTATTTTTTGTGTAATAATATATTTTGAAATCGCAACAGTAGCAGCAGGGATCGCAAAATGCGTATCATCATCGTTCTATTTCTAGCACTCATCACATCCGGATGAGCCTACGGGGAGTACACCTCTTCGTACGAAGGCCGGGCTCAAAAAACCGCAGAATTCTTCTGTGGTAAAAAGGGCCTCGAGATCGAACCTGGTCGCGAGCGCGGCTCATGGAGATGTAAGTTCCACTAAGACATAAGAGAGGCCGGCGTCACACCCGGCCTTTACTGCGTCATGGTACACTACTGCACATGCAACTATCATACGGCCGCGAGTTGGCAAGTATTGTTACCAAGTCAGTTTTTACGATTGGTACGTTTATCACAATCATCATTTTAACGGTTTCAGTCCTCACGGTGCAGTTTGATGATCAGTCGTACATTAGTGATGGCACGTGTAATATTGCGGTTCTTCCGATCGAGGGTGTGATTTTACCTTACAATGGCCTAACCGAGTTTGATTTAGTGGTGACCCCAGAGATGGTTTCTAGCTTTATGGACGCGGCTGAAGCTGACGATTCTATCGAAGGCGTCTTGATCGAGATCAACTCTCCCGGTGGGACACCAGTGGCTTCACACCGTATTGCTGAGCGTCTACACAACAGTTCACTACCGGTCGTTGGTCTAATAGGTGATATTGGGGCTTCTGGCGGGTATATGGTTGCTGCTGCGAGTGATTTCCTGATCGCATCACCGATGTCTGACGTTGGGGGAATTGGAGTGAACATGTCTTATATTGAGCAGTCAGCGCAAAATGAGGAGGAGGGTCTTGAATACGTACAACTAATCACCGGCAAATTTAAAGATATCGGCAGTCCGGATCGACCAATAACTGATGAAGAACGAGCACTGCTACAAGGAGACCTGGATATTATATATAACGAGTTCATTGATATTGTGACAGAATATCGAGACCTTCCACGTACCCAAGTTGCCGCAGCTGCTGATGGGGCCAGCATGCCTGGTAGTCGCGCGCTTGACAATAACCTGATTGATGCGCTTGGTAACCGTCCTGAAGCCACCGCGGCTTTAGCTGGCTACATAGACAAGCCAATAGCTGACATTGAGTTTTGTGAATACGACCAAGGCTTTTTGCTATTTTAATAGTACGTGTTCTGTAAAGGGCCATATCTGCTCTTATAGATTAGATTATTTAGCAAAACTTTGTTAGTCTACTCGCATTATGTCACTATCAGTCGGAATTGTAGGGTTGCCAAACGTCGGAAAATCGACGTTATTTAATGCTTTGACTAAAAACGAAGTATTGATGGCTAATTATCCATTTGCTACGATCGATCCTTCGGTTGGGGTTATTCCGGTGCCTGATGGTCGGTTGGCGACATTGGCTGAATTAAGTGGCAGTGCTAAAACTGTGCCAGCTGTCGTCGAATTTATGGATATTGCCGGCCTCGTTAAGGGGGCTTCTGCCGGGGAGGGGCTGGGTAACAAGTTTCTCGCCAATATCCGCGAAACCGATATGATCGCCGAGGTGGTACGAATATTTGAAGATTCTGATATTCATCACGTAACAGGTGAGGTAGACCCGATGGGCGATATAGAAGTAATTAATCTTGAGCTCATCTTAGCTGATGCAGAAACTATTGGTAAGCGACTCGCTAATGTAGAACGTGACGTAAAACGTGGTGACAAAACAGCCATAGCAGAAAAAGAGCTCCTCGAGCGCCTCATGCCACACATGGAGTCTGGACAGCTCGCAAATAGCTTCCCGTTTACAGCTGACGAGCGTAAAATGATAAAAGGTCTGCATTTATTAACCATGAAGAAGTTTCTCTATGTCTGCAATAAGAAACAGGATGCGTTTAATCTTGACGAGCAAAATGACGAGCGTTGGCAAGAACTAGTAGCATTTTTTGAAAAGACTAACTCAGAATACGTAACAGTAGATGCTGGCATGGAGCATGAATTGAAGGATATGAATGACGAAGAGAAGAATGAGTTTAGACGGGAATACGGAGCGCAAGGTAGCGGGGTAGAGGGGTTGATCCGTGCCTGCTACAACGGACTAGACTTAATGAGCTACTTTACCACCGGGCCAGAAGAAACGCGCGCTTGGACCGTACCAATCGGTAGCACTGGACCAGAGGCCGGTGCAGCTATCCATAGTGATTTTCAGACTAAATACATCCGAGCTCAAGTGGTAACTTTTGAGGATTTAGTGCAGACTGGTAGTCGAGCGGTCGCCCGAGATACAGGCAAGCTCCGCACTGAGGGTAAAGAATATATTGTACAGGACGGTGACGTGATTGAGTTCCTACATTCGTAGATCTTGCGGTTTATATAAATCAGTGCTACCTTTTGAATATTCGAGCGCTATTAGCGCCGGATCGACTGGTCGCGTTCGTCCTGATTTTTGCCCCCACCCCCAGGGTGAGCGCGACCAGAAGTCACATATTTATTTTGTTCATTGTATTGCAGGCACTCATGCCTGTTTTTTGTTATACTTAATCTATATGAATTTAAAATTAATTGTTGGAGGACTAATTGCTGTTGTCGTAGTAGGAGCAATTGGTCTGGGTATTTTCCGCGGTAGTGAACCAGAAGCACCAGCTGGAACGTTTGTGGATGAAGATTTCGTCAACACCAGACCAGACGTACAAGCCCGACCAAATACATTTAGTGTCATGACGCCAGAAGAAAAAGCGGCGGCCGAAGAAGCGGCACGAATAGCGGCTGAAGAAGCCTTAAGTGCCAGTTCTACTGCCACATCGACAGCTTCAACTACAGATGATATCGATGACGATGCAACGGATGAAGGGGAAGGGGAAGGGGAATCAATTGAGTAAACAAAAGCCCCTACTAGGGGCTTTTGTTTAACTAAATTCACCGGGTGGATTTGCTCGTTGAACGGGACTAATGATCTTTGGATCCCACTTAGCGTCGATTTCTTTGTGTTTTGATTCGTATTCAGAAATCTGGTGCGTTAAATATTGCTGTAGTCGCTTGGCGTGTTGTGGGGTAAGGGTATAGATTGACCCTTGGTTACCAGAGGTCAAGCCTAGTACAAAGTACTCAGCGGTAAAAGCCACGTTGATACTCTCACAAAATACTTTTGGGGCGTTTTTTAGTGCTTCTTTTTTCATAGCCTCAGTATAGCATTGTCACTTCAGTTGGAGTAGGGTAGGGTAACATCAAATAGTTCAACTACGAAGGGGAGTGACATGCTCAATCTAGCGTTCTTTAACACGTGGGAAGGTCAAGCTGAAGGATATAAAGAGTGGTCAACAAACGCCTATCTGCCGTACGACATTGTCGGTCTTAGTGAGGTTAACAGCCATCCTCAGTCATTTCCAAACAATAGAGTAGTGTTTCCTAACCAATACGAATCATTACTAGCAAGTTACCGAGATACTCATAGAGGATATTTTGGTCCGTCAGCCAGTAGTTCACAAGGGATTGATTATGGTCTGGCTTTTTTTCATCGATATGGATGCCCGGTTTACAACATTCAAAGTGAAGTGATACATGGTCAGCCGGGAGCGAAATGGGTATTCCCGAGGCTAATTTCTAGCTGTAACCAGATTCCATCAGCCTGGGTTGATCTAGGTAGTGCATGGCTACTATTTGCTCACACTCATTGCTTGTGGCGCAGCACGGGTAAACATGACTGTGTCGAGCGTGATGTGCAAAGTGCCAGAATAGTCAACCACCTTGAGCGGCGTTTGTACGAGGTAAGTACCCAAGGCAAAGTCATCCACGTAATACTGGGTGGCGACTTTAACATGACTCGCAAATCACGAGCCTTCGAGAGTATCAGAAGTCACCCTTTGTTTGGTCAACAAGGTGCAGTGGTTCTTAACGATAGACTTGAGGATGGTCTTGATACTCGAACAAAGCTCTATGGTGAGGAAAAAGAAACGAGGCAGGCAGATTATGTTTTAGTGAGTGGGGCACTAGCTAATTATGCTACACTCCATATCGACCGAAGTGTCCCTTCAGACCATGCACTGCTTTCTGTGCAGCTTACAATCTAGACTTGGCCGGGTGCATACACTGCACCCGGCTGTTTTCTTTTTTGTCATTCAGAGTATTATTAATACATGAACAATCACACCGCGAAACACTTCGTATTACAACTGGGTTCACTGATTAGTCTCTATTTGTCTCTAGCTTTCTTTTTGGTGCTGAGTTTTGGGTTTATCAATCTACTATTTCCAGACAGTCTGGATGGTGTGTGGCAAGTCGAAAGTGCTGCCAGCAGCATCAGGATCGGATTTGCAATGGTAGTGGTATTTTTCCCTACCTACCTCGTACTCACTAGACTAGTAAATAAAAATCGGCGCGATAGTAAGAACACCAGCTATCTGGGGCTGACTAAGTGGTTGATTTATCTCTCGTTGCTGGTAGCTGGATTGACGCTACTAGGCGACCTGGTAGCAGTGATAATGGGATTTCTTGAGGGAGAGTTAACGGAGCGCTTTCTCCTGAAAGCTCTCGTCGTCGCGATGGTAACTGGCGCTGCATTTTTCTATTACATCCAAGATGCCAAAGGATACTGGCTCACACGGGAGAAGTTGTCGTACCTATATGCTGGTGTCGCCAGCCTACTGATTGCCATAACGCTCGTGTCAGCTTTGATGTATATTCCTAGTCCAGCTACGGTGCGGGAAATGAAGGCTGATAACGAGCTGGTCGGAGTGTTGCAAAACATCCAATGGCACATACAAGATTACTATCAGGTGAACGAGTCACTGCCAGAAAACCTCAATAATATCTACGATGAATTTGACCGTAAGCCTGATACAGCCGAACTGCCTGACTACACCTATGCAATAGAAAGCGAGACTGCGTACACACTGTGCACAACCTTCAACCATGACTCAAACGAGCTTGCCACTCAGTATCGACCTGTCCCAAGTATGGTTGCGGAAGATATGATGTACAGAAAAAACAATGACTGGGATTACCGGGCAGGAGAATGGTGTTTTGAGCGAAGTGTGGTAAAAAGTATATAGACACTAGCCCTGAATGGAGAAAACGATGGCTAACGACGAGCGATGTATTTGGTGTGGGATGAATGAAACGACGCATGAGAACTGGGAACGTATCGCTGAGTGCTGCGACGAAGGCTTTACTACATCATGAGGACTGTTGCGGCGCTGTTGCTGGTGCAGATCTCATGTGTGACGGTGATTGTCAGAAAACCATTGCGGGAATGGAATCTGAAAGAGAACGTTGGAAACATCACGTGAGCGGAACAACAGCTTACATATACTTGCTTCAACTACAACTTGGAGCACACCCGAGTCAGCTGACACTACCTGGACCTGACTAGCGAAAAGTGGCCGTGACGGTAAATCATACCGTCACGCTTTTTTATTTTACAGAACCCCTAAGCAATGGCACAATGAAGCTTCATTACTACTAACTTTGGGAATTTATGCACCGACGATTTGATCACAAAGCTATTGAGGCAAAATGGCAGTCAAGCTGGGCTGAACATACCATCTACGCGACAACAAATAATTCAAACAAGCCAAAGTGTTTTGTGCTGGACATGTTCCCGTACCCGTCTGGTGAAGGTCTGCACGTTGGTCACCCCAAAGGTTATATCGCAACCGATATCTACAGCCGGTTCAAGAAAATGACTGGGCACGAAGTCCTGCACCCCATGGGCTGGGATGCGTTTGGCTTGCCAGCCGAGAACTATGCGATCAAAAATAAAGTGCATCCCCGGGTAGCCGTGGAGAAAAACGTTGCTAATTTTAAATCTCAACTTGCAAAACTTGGTTTTAACTACGATTGGGGTCGAGAGATCAACACTACCGACCCAGCGTTTTACAAGTGGACGCAGTGGATCTTTATCCAGCTGCTCAAGAAGGGATTGGCTTACGAAAGTCATGAGCCGATCAACTGGTGCCCTGGGTGTCAAACTGGTCTTGCAAACGAAGATCTAGAAAGCGATGGAACCTGTGAACGCTGCGACAGCGTGGTCGAAAAAAAACCAATGCGACAGTGGGTGCTCAATATCCGAGCCTATGCCGACCGGATGCTTGAAGATCTCGACACGCTAGAATGGCCTGAGCACATCAAAGAAGCTCAACGTAACTGGATCGGTCGGTCAGAAGGGGCTGAGATCGATTTTAAGCTGTCATGCGACGAGACTGTGACTGTGTTCACGACTCGTCCAGACACACTCTATGGCGCGACGTACATGGTGTTAGCGCCTGAACATGAATTGGTAAGTAAACACCGTGACGCTATTTCAAACTGGTCAGAAGTGGAGTTATACATCACAGACACCAAGAACAAACAGGAAATGGATCGTCTCGACGATACCAAAGAAAAAACTGGTGTGAAGCTAGAAGGAATCACCGCCACTAATCCAGCCAGCGGCGAGCAGATCCCGGTATACATCGCTGATTACGTTTTAGCCAGCTACGGCACCGGAGCGATTATGGCAGTACCAGCGCATGATGAGCGAGATTTTGAGTTTGCACATAAGTTCGGAATAAAAATCAAAAGTGTAGTTGCACTGCAGAAAATCACTCACGCCGGCGCACTTCTTGAAGTAGCAGATAAACCGGGAACATTCTTATTTCAAAAACGAACGATGGATTGTAAAAATAATCCAGGAAAACTGGCCTTATTTGGTGGCGGCATTGAGGGTGGAGAAAACGTTGAAACTGCACTTATAAGAGAACTGAGTGAAGAATTAGAGCTACAAATTGATAAGGCTGATTTAAACAATTCGTACTGCTATCCTAGTCAAAACCCTGACTTATATATCTGCGCAACCCATGTCAAACATGTTAAACCTGATGTACTGGTTCTTCATGAAGGGGAAGCTATTGTAGAGATGACATTAAATGAAGCTTGTGAGTCTGATAATTTAGCTGGCTCTCTGCGATCTTTAATTGAGGATATAGCTGATGTAAAGAAAGTACATGTCGGGAGTGGGGTTTTGCACAATTCTGCTGAATTTGATGGTATGGACTCAAATGAAGCTAAGACTAAGATCGTTGAGAAAGTCGGTGGGCGAATGACTAACACCTACAAGATCCGAGACTGGGTGTTCTCGCGACAACGCTACTGGGGTGAACCGATTCCAGTGGTACATACCAGCGACGGCAAGGTAATCCCGATTACGCAGTCACAACTGCCGGTAGAACTACCAGAAGTAGAACACTACGAGCCAGCTGGGGACGGGCAATCACCCCTAGCTACTATCACTGACTGGGTGAATGTAACCGGTTATATTGATGAGACTGGTGACTTTGTCGTGGCCGATAGCGCACCAGCTGGTGCTGAGCTCATCAAAGCCAAGCGCGAGACAAACACCATGCCACAATGGGCGGGGTCTAGTTGGTATTACTTACGGTTCATCGACCCTCATAATAGTGAGGCATTGGTTGACCCACAAAAAGAAAAAGATTGGCAACCAGTCGACGTCTATGTTGGCGGTGACCATGCCGTGCGTCACTTAATCTACGCACGCTTTTGGCATAAATTCCTCTATGACGAAGGTGTAGTTAGTACGCTTGAGCCATTCCAGCGCCTAGAGTTTCTAGGATTTATTCTCGCTGAAGACGGCCGCAAGATGTCCAAGCGATGGGGGAATGTGATCAACCCAGATGACATTGTTGAGCTAGTGGGTGCTGATACGTTGCGAATTTATGAAATGTTTATGGGTCCATTTGAAAACACCATCGCTTGGTCGCAAGATGGGCTCGCTGGGGCACGTCGCTTCCTGGAACGAGTAAACGGCCTCAATGAACACGTACTTGACGGTGATGTAGACGAATCACCAGAAACCATCAAACAGCTCCATAAAACCATCAAGAAGGTGGGTGAGGACATAGAAGCCTTCAAATTCAATACCGCCGTGTCGGCCATGATGATCTTCATCAACACAGCAGAAAAAGAAGGTTTATCAAAGGATAGTTACGCTGCGTTTTTGCGCTTGTTAGCACCGTTTGCACCGCATCTAACGGAGGAACTTTGGTGTGATCACGGTCAAACTGATAGTATTCACTTAACAGTATACCCAGAATATGACCACTCATGTATCAAAGATGAAAGTGTTACGATCGGGGTACAAATAAACGGAAAAGTTCGTGGTGAAATCACTATTAAACCAGACGCAGACGAGGAGACAGCCGTACAAGTTGCGCAAGCTGACCAATCTCTACAAGCAAAATTAGCCGATTCGACCATCCATAAAGTGATCTATGTGCCGGGAAGAATCCTTAATTTTATCCTTGCAAAGTAAGTCACAGGGTACTGTTGACCTATTTGTAGTGCTATGTTATAAATACAGCACGCATTGAGCAGCGCTCGCAAGAGCCTCTTAAAAATTGAGCTACATTATGATTTCATTTAAACCAGAAGAAGTTACATCAACCTTGCTTGCTGTGCTGCCAGATCGAGCGCGTGACGTGCTAGAAAAACGCTACGGACTAAACAAGAAAGGTGAAACATTCACCCTTGAAGCGATTGGACAGTCGTACGGTATTACGCGCGAGCGAGTGCGACAGATCGAAAACTACGGTATTCAATCAATCCAAAAGTCTGATGTCTATAAAAAACACACCGAGTTATTTGAGGAAATGCAAAACCTGATTGTGCAGCTTGGCGGTGGTCTGATCGCTGAGCACGTACTATTAGATGAGCTTTCGGCTGATCCACTCGTACGCAATCATCTGTACTTTATTCTAGTAGTCGGAGATACGTTTTACAAAAGTAAGGAAAATCCTCACTACGCACATCGTTGGTACACCGAAAACAAAATCACAGAAGAGGTTGAAAAGGCTCTGCGCAGTGTTCGAAAGGGACTAAAGCGCGACGAATTGATTTCTGAACAAGAAATTATCTCACGATTCCGAGCAGAACTTGTAGACATCGCGACTGACCACAATGAGGATGTACTCATGCGCTGGCTCAAAATCTCAAAACAAATTGGTCAAAACCCACTTGGTGACTGGGGTCCATCTGACAGCCCAAACATCCGAGTAAAGGGTATTCGTGATTATGCCTACCTGGCCGTTAAACGACACGGATCACCAATGCACTTTAAAGAAGTGGCGGGAAATATTAATGAATTGTTTGGGCACAAGGCTCACATCGCCACTACCCACAACGAGCTGATCAAGGATGCCCGATTTGTACTGGTTGGACGCGGACTCTACGCGCTAGCAGAGTGGGGATATAGTGCTGGAGTAGTAAAGGAAGTTCTGCGTGAAATTCTAGAAAACGAAGGTCCTTTATCGCGTGAAGAAATCATCGATAAAGTGCGCAAAGAACGGTATGTCAAAGACAACACGATCCTCGTCAACCTACAAGATAGCAACCTATTTAAAAAATTGGCCAACGGTACGTTTACCATTGCTGAATAGCTAACCTAAGATTTAAGCGCGCGGGCATAGCCCGCGCGCTTTTGTCTAGCTAGGAATGCTACAATATACTCAACATGAAGGATGTATTTGGTGGAATTTTTGGAGTCTTAATTATCCCCCTTAGTTTTGTAGTGGTGGGGTTTGTACTATGGTTTATTTTGCGTGATGTAACGCTAAATTTTGCGCTCATTTTCTCACTAGCTCTGCTAGTACTTCCACTATTTCTACCCGTTATTCTGTTTTATCTTACCTACGATCGCTGGTTTGAGTTTGTGCAGACTATGTTTGTTTACAACAACAAACGCGTAACATTGCGCATTAGACTACCGCAAGAAGTGTTGAAATCACCAGAAGCAATGGAAAGTGTGTTTGCTCATATTCATGCACCCAATAACCCGGATAACCATCGCCAAGGTTTTCTTGATGGGAAGCATCCATTAGTGACCAGTTTTGAGATAGTTTCAATTGGTGGGGAAGTGCGCTTTTATGTCAATATACACAAAAAAATCAAAGATCTACTGGAGGCACAACTATATGCACAGTACCCAGGAATAGAAGTTGAAGAGGAGCCACTAGACTATACGGCTGAACTAAAATGGGATCCTGATGACATGTTCCTGATGGCTTTTCACGTGGTCAAGAAAAATGATGGTATTTACCCAATCAAAACCTACATCGAATTCGGGCACGACAAGATCCCAAAAGAAGAAGAGAAATTTGAGCCAATGGCAGCACTGATCGAGTTTCTTAGTAAGGCCAAGCCACACGAGCGGATATTTATCCAAATCCTCTGTACTCCGCACGTCAAACGTGACTACAAAACTGGGCATCTGACCCCAGTCAAAACCTGGGAAGCCGAGGGAATGGCCAAGATTAATGAAATGATGGGTCGAGATGAGAAAAAACAAGGTGATCTTGAGGAGACAGATAATCGTCCGATGTTAACTATGGGCGAAAAAGACACCATCACCGCCATTGAAAGAAACTGCTCAAAGCCAGCGTATGATGTTGGTATTCGAACTATGTATATTTCGCTTGATTCCAAACAAATAGATCCAACCAAGATTGCACCTACGTTTGGTTCATTTCGTCAGTTCAACGTGATTGGTCGCAATGAGTTGTCGCCACGCTGGAAAACCGACTTTGACCACAAATGGTACGAAGACTTTTCTGGATCAAAATTACGCGCCCGTAAACAAGCTGAGCTTGAAGCTTACAAACTACGTTCATACTCGCCAGGTTCTGGTAAAGCAAACGAAGGACATCAACCCAAAACGATGTCTGTTGAGGAATTAGCCACTATCTACCACATTCCTGGCAGCTCGGTACTCACCCCTGGACTTAGCCGTGTCACATCAAACCGACGTAATGCCCCAAGCAACCTACCGATTGGTACGCTACCTTTTTAGTTATAAATTATGGAACCACCTAATACCGAAACAGCTGACTTTTCTGAGTATACAAAAACGCTGACACCTGACGCACAGACTCCTACACGATCCCGGGTTTATGCGTGGATATTAGGTAGCCTCGTTTTGCTAGTGACAGTTCTCGCTGTCTCTATGTATAGCTATTGGTACATCAGTAACCAACCAGTCACCACACTAAACCCAACCGAGGTGCAAATCGAACCAGGCACATCTGTGCGAGAAATCTCAAAATTGCTAGCAGAGGCTGGTATTGTGCGATCGGATGTAACACTTTTTTTAACTCTGCGCTTGCTGGAAGACCCGACCCAAATTAAAGCCAGCACCTACTATTTTTCTGAACCACAAACAACCAGAGAAATTGCCTCTATGCTGATTGCAGGTGATTTTGCTCGCGGGCTCAAAAGTCTTACGTTTGTTGAGGGTATGCGAGCTAAGGACTATGCAGTAACCGCGGCTCAGCTACCAAACGTCACTGAAGCAGAATTTATTGATGTAACTCGCGATGCCGAAGGGACCTTATTTCCAGAAACCTATTTTGTACCTAAAGACACCACCACAAATGAGCTGGTTCAATTACTGCAGGATACTCACAATGAGCGCATAGCTTCTTATACTAATGAAATTATTACTAACGGGTTAACAATGGACGAAGCTTTGATCTTGGCTTCGATTATTGAGCGGGAAGCCAACACAGAAGAATCGATGCGAACAGTAGCTGGGATCTTTCTTAACCGTCTAGAAATTGGTATGGCATTGCAGGCTGATGCCTCGATTGAATACGTCATAGACACCCCACTCGGGGAACTGGCACCAGGACAACTCGCCAGTGAACTACGAGAACTGGATAGTCCGTATAACACCTACCTGTACCCGGGATTACCACCAACCCCAATCGGAAATCCAGGAGAAGTGGCTATTCGGGCAATTGCTCAACCGATTGAATCAGACTACTTTTACTACATCACTGGGAATGATGGTGAGTTTTATTACGCCGAGACCTATGATCAACATTTAAATAACATTGCGAGACATTTGCGCTAATGGTAGCCTGACCGACATGACTACAGAGCAACAAACAGTGTTCGTCGGACTATCTGGTGGAGTGGACAGCTCAGTGGCCGCTAGCCGCCTAATATCACAAGGCTACAATGTAGTTGGGGTGTTTATAAAGGTCTGGCACCCGGATTTTATGGTCTGCAATTGGGAGCAGGAGAGGCTTGATGCGATGCGGGTGGCGGCACATCTAGGTATTCCATTTCTAACGTGCGATGCAGAAGCCGCGTATCGAGATGATGTGGCAGATTACTTTATTAACGAATACCGCATTGGCCGTACGCCAAATCCAGACGTGATGTGTAACCAACACGTTAAGTTCGGCCGGTTTTTGGAATTTGCACAAGAGAAGGGGGCTGATTACATTGCTACCGGTCACTACGCCAGACGAATTGAGAGTGAATCTGGGTCGCAGTTGCACCGGGGTGTAGACACAGAGAAAGATCAGACGTATTTTCTTTGGACACTTAGTAAAGAGCAATTACAATATTCTTTATTTCCCATTGGCGATACACCTAAAGCCGACATTCGTAGTGAAGCTCAAGCGCTTGGGATACCAGTTGCTACCAAAAAAGACAGCCAGGGTATCTGCTTCTTAGGACACGTAGATATTCCTGAATTCTTATCTCACTACATAAATGTAGAACCAGGAGTGGTAGTAAATCGTGCTGGGGAAGTGATCGGATCTCATAAAGGTTCGCTTATGTACACATTGGGGCAGCGGCATGGCTTTATAATTCACGAACAAAACACAGCCAGAACACCATACTTTGTAGTCGATAAAGATACGGCCAGCAATCAATTAGTGGTTGATATACAGCCACCACAAACAACCCAAACGGATCAACTCGAGTTACGAGACGTAACGTTACGTCAATCAATCAAGATTGGTGACCAACTTGAATTCCAAACCCGATACCGACAAAAACCTGTGACAGGGACAGTAAAACAAGTTACTCCCAATTCAATACACATTGAACCAGCAACCACAACCGAGCTAGCAGCTAGTGGTCAATCCTGTGTATTGTACCAAGGCTCGGTATGCATAGGAGGTGGTATAGTAGTGTAAAGAAGTTAAATCTAGTCAGAGTAATATACTTTTCTTCCTTTACGTTCATTTCATTCTATGCCTATTAAAATCACCAAAGCCGACGGGACTATAGAATTTTTTAAGATAGAAAAGCTTAGACGATCACTCAGACGCGCTGGGGCCCAACCAGACGAAGTCAATCATGTGATTGCATCCCTGACGCCAACCTTACACGACGGCATCAAAACGCAAGAAATTTACCGCAACGCATTTAGACTGCTACATTCGAGCGAATCAAGTAAATCATCAGTTGCAGCGCGCTACTCGCTTCGCCGCGCGTTATTTAACCTCGGGCCAACCGGTTTCCCGTTTGAAAAGTTCTTGGCTCGACTATTTGCCATCGACGGCTACACAACCAAAACCGGATCCATACTACAAGGTAAGTGCGCTGAACATGAGATTGATATCGCAGCCTACAAAGCCGACCATAGCTTTGTCGGTGAAGCCAAATTCCATGCTCGACCCGGGATTAAATCTGACCTGCAGGTTGCGATGTATTCATATGCACGCTTGATGGACTTACGCGATCAGAAAATTTGTAGTGATGACATATGCGGGATTAGAGAGTTCTGGCTAATCACCAATACTAAATTTACTTCGTCAGCTAGTGACTACGGTAATTGTGTTGGTCTCAAGTTGCTCAGTTGGGACTTTCCTAAACGCAATAATCTTCATGATCGCATCCAGCGAGCTGGGGTATACCCAATCACGGTATTACAGGCACTTTCACCTAAACAAGCCCAAGTATTAATCCAAAGAGAAGTCATTCTATGTTCTGATATTGTCGCTAATCCACAGGTATTAGGTCCCCTTCATTTAGCAAACAGGACATATGAAGCGATTCTGCAGGAAGCTAGGGAAATTTGTCGGGCAAAATAAATCATCTGTATTCTAGTTCTGTCAATACTTTTCGCAAAATAAGCCTGTGGTATACTCGATGTATTACTTATTTACAGCAATTCAATAATATTTTTGTATGGCAGACGCAGAACAGCAACAAGACAGCTCAAAGACCCTCGTGTCTTTTGTAGTCGGACTCCTTATCGGTGGAATGTTAGTTTGGGCATTTTCTGGCCCAGAAGCTGACGCACCACAAATCGTCGTAAACGAAGAAGAAACCGAGACTACAGCAGAAGAGGGTGATAATACAACCTCTGAAGGTCAAGAAACAACAACAGACAACACAACTACAACTGAAGCAGCTCCAGAGTTGGTGGTTGGTGATGGATCAGTGCAGGTAAATGATCAGCCAGCTGGTATGTCAGTGTCGCTAGAGCGAGCCACTTATCCAATCGAAGAAGGATGGATCGGAGTTCGTGACTACGACAACGGACAACTCAGCTTCATTAAGGGCGTGGTGAGATTTAGTGCTGCTGGTGGACTCGTGCCACAAGACATCGTGCTGCAAGTTCCAACCCTACCAGGTCAGGAATACGCGGTAGTAATGTTTAGTGAAGATGGGGACAATGTGTTCAATCCAGCCGGGGACGTTCAGATCGACCAAATCTTTGGGACATTCACAGCTCAATAATTTCTACCAGTAGAAGTACACAATAACGGCGCCCACAGGCGCCGTTATTAGTTAGGTAAAGAAAAGTAAGAAGCGAGCATAAGTTGAAACGGTTGAGGATTATCTGTTTACAATTAACAACTGTAATTACAGATATGTACACACCTACAGATAATTAAGTGATATTATTAAAAATCATCTAGTGCTAATCGAGCTACTAATTCCCATAATGTGCAGTAAGCTAAAACATATACGCAAAGTCATCTTGAAATTTCTGTTATAATCAAAGCATATGGCAGGCTACACCTACAAATACAACCCAAATCGAAGCGCTGAGTGGAACTATGGCGGAGCCAAGTGGAAATTGTCACGTTCGAAAATTGATTTTTATACCGAATGTCCCCGTTGTTTTTGGATAGATAACGTGCATGGCACCAAGCGTCCTGGTTTTCCGTCATTTAACCTCAATATTGCGGTTGACGAGCTGTTTAAAAAAGAATTTGATATTCATCGCGCCGCCAAAACTCCGCATCCAATCATGGAGAAATACGGTATTGATGCGGTACCATTTATACACAAAGACCTTGATGTTTGGCGCGACCCGTTTGTGGCGATTATGCACAAACACGAAGAAACTGGCATGATAGTTAGTGGTGGAGTGGATGATATTTGGGTTACCCCAACTGGCAGTCTGATTGTGGTCGACTATAAAGCAACATCAAAAGATACCCGGATCGACAAACTAGGAGACAGTCCCTGGGAAAAGCAATACACTCGGCAACTTGGTGTGTACAAATGGCTATTAGAACAAAACGGCTTCAACGTCGAAGATACTGGCTATTTAGTGTATGCCAACGCTGATAAATCAGTAGCTGAATTTGGTGATACGCTACAGTTTGAGACCACGTTGATAGCAGTACCAGCTGTGACTGACTGGATAGAGCCAATCCTGCTCGAAATTAAAGCTTGTCTCGACCAAAAGACTATTCCAGAGCCTGGTGAAAATTGTGAATTTTGTCCCTATCGACAAGCCTGTGGAACTAAGCTGCTAAAGATCCATAATCAGACTAAGAAGTCATAACTTGCCACCATGTCTGCTTCTGAATTCAAGGTGGCGGTGCAAGCAATTGTGTCTCACATTCCAAAAGGGACGGTATTGACCTACAAGCAAGTTGCAGTTGAGGCTGGTAACCCAAAAGCAGCCAGAGCCGTGGCCAATATCATGGCCAAAAACTATGATCCCCTCATACCATGCCACCGGGTGATTCGTAGTGATGGGGGTTTGGGAGGATACAACCGTGGCGGGGTGCGTGCAAAAGCAGAGCTCTTAGCCGCCGAAGGTGTAGTACTATGATCATGTATGGCACACGATTTTGAATTGCGTAGATTGACCGATAAACTAAAGAAGCTAACCGAAGAACAAACACGGGTAAATCACCAAATACTCAAAAGCAGACGTGACGAGCAAAACGAGCTTGATTATATTCGTCGTCGCTTCAATAGTCAGATCCATAGCCTGGAAGAAAAGCAGCGCAGAATAACCAAAGAAACTGCCAACTACGAAAGACAGTTGGCAAACCTAGAAAGAGACATTCAAGACGAGAAAGACAGCGACGCGCAGTCGATTCAAACCAATCAAGGAAACCATTACAATCGTCATACTAGATAACCTATGTACACCTTCAAAGTAGAGCAAGCAATTCAAGCAGCCGCAGTATTGCACCAAAATCATATGAGAAAGGGGGCAGTACCGATCCCGTACATCTCACATTTGGTGGCGGTTACCATGATCTTGCGTGACTACACTAGTAGTGAAAATGCTTTGGTGGCCGCACTCCTACATGACACCCTCGAAGATACTGATTATACCGCCGCTGACATGACAGACGATTTTGGTGAAGAGGTAACCGCTATTGTGACAGCTCTAACCGAGCCAACCTACGATGGTGAAAGAAAGCTAACCTGGCTGGAAACCAAAAAACGCTACGCAACCCAGATTAGAAAGGGCCCGCTCGACGCGGTCATGATTGCAGCAGCTGATAAATCACACAACTTCCGCACTACCGTGGACGATTATCATGATGATCCCAATCGTTTTATGCAGGATTTTGGTAAGAATCTTGATGAGCGCCACGAAGCGTACCAAGATATCGCGAACGCTATCAATGGTCGGCTGCGAGATGGTATAGTACATGAGTTTAATCATACGTTTGAAGCCTATAAACAATTTATATTTGATGTCCAAGCAAGCAAAGAAGGGTAGTACGTTTACCTACACCCCCAGCCAAACCCTCCCAAAACTCCCAAAAAATACCCCGACAGAGTGGGATATGAAGGGACTATACTACAAATCAATCACTGATCCCCAGATCGAGAAAGACGTCGCGGCCACAGAACGAGCTATCAAGGCCTTTGTCAAGAAATATAAAGAGTCAGATTTCACTGATAATCCACAGACTTTACGAGCAGCACTTGATGCCCTCAATAAAATAGAAGAGATGCCTGCAAGTTCAGCCCCAACCCGGTATCTATCATTACTGACTGCTCTTAATTCAGGTGATGAAGCAGCTACAAAACTCCTCAATCTGCTTGGTCAACGACTGACAAAAGCGGGTAATGGTTTGTTGTTTTTTGAATTAGAACTAGCCAAAGTTACGAAAGAAACTCAAAGAAAACTGCTTCAGGCTGAACAGTTACAAGATTTTAAATACTATCTCAAAGGTGTATTCCAAAACGCGAAATACCATCTAACTGAAGCCGAAGAAAAGATCTCTCGTCTCCTCGGTGACTGCTCATATGGAATGTGGGTTGAGATGACAGAAAAAATGCTAGGGAAAAAGTTTGTCACGTACAAAGGAACGGAGATACCAGTTAACGAAGCCTTTGATGTAGTCACATCATTGCCATTTACTGAACAACCAAAACTGTGGGACTTGATCATCGCTGAAATAGCTACACTGGAAGAGGTGGTGGAAAACGAACTAACTGCTATTTGCACCCGCAAACAAATTAGTGATGAGCTACGAGGTTACAAAAAACCCTACAGCTCATCTATCATCGATCACGAAGATGACGAAAAAAGTGTTGAAGCACTGGTGGCAGCAGTTAGTACAACCGGGTTTGACTTGAGCAAGAAATTCTACAAGCTGAAATCTAAGTTACACGGCGTTGATCAACTTGCATACTCACAACGTAATGCAACTATCGGCAAGGCACCAACGGTTGATTTTACACAAGCAACCGAAATATGTCGCGATGTGTTTTATACTGTCAACCAAGAATACGGAGCAATATTTGACCGTCTACTAACAAACGGCCAAATAGACGTCTATCCAAGGAAAGGGAAACGAGGCGGTGCTTTCTGCTCTGGCCAAACTGGACAACCAACCAACGTCTTGCTAAACCAGGTCGACACCGTTAGTTCACTTGAAACATATGCTCACGAAATGGGTCACGCCATCCATACTGAGCGTGCCAAAACCCAACCGACACAGTATCAAGGATACTCGACCACAACCGCCGAGACAGCTAGTACGCTGTTTGAGGGACTACTGTTTGACGCCGTACTCGCACAAGCATCAGAGACGGATAAAATTACCTTAATTCACGACAAACTAGTACGTGATATCGCTACTATTCAAAGACAAATTGCCTGTTTTAATTTCGAGTTGGACATGCACGAAACAGTACGTTGTAGTGGTGGTATCACCAAAACAGAGTTGAGTCAAAAAATGAACCATCATTTGATTCAATATCTTGGACCGGCAGTGAAGCTACGGGACATCGATGGTAGTTTCTACGTTTCGTGGGCGCATATTCGATACGGGTTTTATGTCTACACCTACACGTTTGGGATCTTGATGAGTGGTATTATGGCAGAAAAATTTGCAACCGATAACGAATACGCAATCCAGATCGACAAATTCTTGACGGCTGGCGGAAGCGATACCGTGGCAAATATCTTTCAGTCAATCGGACTTAACACCAACAAAATCGAAACCTTTGAGTATGGTCTGACCAAAATGGAACAAGAAATTAAGCTATTGCAAAAACTGACTAAGTAATGGTGTTATAATTATTTTATATGAATTTGCTATTTTGGGGTATGACGTTCAGTGTTATTGGCAAAGGAATGCTTGGTCTCGCTATCATCTGGGTTCATGTCACCATGGCGACTGAACGAAGTATTGACGAGCAGGTTGTCAAAGCGTTTCGTAGAGAAACATATATCACTATCGCCGCTTTGATACTCATTGGACTTGGCTACTTTATGGAAGTGTACGCACTTGGCGGGTTCCAACTACTGCTGACATGTAGTGGTGCTGAATGTGCAGCTTCAGTAGGAAGCCTGTTGCTATCGCAATAAGTGAAGTTTTTGGTATAGTGCAGCGATATGACAGGTAATGAAATCCGCAAGAAATATCTAGACTTTATGGCATCAAAGGAGCATGCAATTGTTCCATCGGCTGCGCTTGTTCCCGAAAACGATCCAACAACTTTGTTTACAGGTAGTGGTATGCAGCCTCTTGTGCCATATTTAATGGGGGAAACTCACCCCAAAGGCACCCGTATCACAGATAGCCAAAAGTGTTTCCGCGCTGAAGACATCGATGAAGTGGGTGATACCAGTCACACGACTTTCTTTGAAATGCTTGGCAACTGGTCTTTGGGGGACTATTTTAAAGCAGAGCAGATACCTTGGATTGCGTCATTCTACTTGGATGAAGTCGGTCTCGATCCAGAGAAGTTTTATGTGACAGTTTTTGCTGGTGATAGTGTAGCCGGGGTACCAAAAGATGTTGAGGCAGCTGAGCTATGGCAAAATGTCTTGGCTGAGCGAGGTGTAAGTAATGGTGTGGGTGACATGGGATCTGCAAATGAAGCTGCCAAACGAGGGATGCAGCCAGGTGAACGGATTTTTTACTACGATGCTAAGGAGAACTGGTGGAGCCGAGCCGGAGTTCCAGAAAAAATGCCCATCGGCGAAATTGGTGGGGGAGACAGCGAAATGTTTTATGACTTTGGCACACCCCACGACATGAAGTACGGTGAACATTGTCATCCAGCGTGTGATTGTGGTCGGTTTATGGAAATCGGGAACAATGTGTTTATGGAATACATCAAAACCAGTGAAGGTTTTGAAAAACTGCCAGCACAAAACGTCGATTTTGGTGGGGGGCTAGAGCGCATCGCGGCCGCAGCAATTAATTCTCCCGACGTATACAAAGTAGATCTACTCTGGAAAGTAATAGAGCAAATTGAAGAGTTATCTGGTATTAAGTATGATGATAATGTTGAGGCGTTTAGGGTCATTACAGACCATATCCGTGGAGCTGTCTTTATGATCGGGGACGGCGTGCTACCGAGCAACTCTGAGCAAGGCTATTTTGTACGGCGACTATTACGGCGAGCAGTGCGGTTTGCAGACGTAATTGGCGTTCCAGCTGGTGAGTTTGCAAACCTGGCTACTAGTGTAATCAACACATACAAAGAACATTATGTAAATTTAGAGGAGAAGCAATCCGAGATCATCGCAGCTATCAGTGGAGAGGAAGCTCATTTCCGTAAAACCCTTGAAAACGGCCTCAAGCAATTTAATAAAATCTCCCTCCAAGTCCACGTCACTAAAGAAGAATTAGACAAAGCAAAAAGGACAGGAGAAAAGGTAAGTGGTACCGGAATAAAGTCAATTAGTGCCCAAAACGCCTTTGACCTGTTTACTACCTACGGCTTTCCGATTGAATTAACCCAGGAAATCGCTAAAGAAAAAGGTTTGGCCATAGATCAAAAAGGCTTCGATAAGCTAATGGAGGAACATCGGGCTCTTTCACGAGCTGGAGCAGAGCAGAAATTTAAGGGCGGACTAGCCGATAGTTCTAAGATAGTCGTACAGTACCACACAGCCACACACCTACTGCTAGCCGCCCTACGACACCACCTTGGCGACCATGTGCATCAGGCTGGTAGCAACATCACCGGCGAACGAATGCGTTTTGACTTCACTCATGGTGAAAAAGTAGAACGAGACATGCTTGATCAAATTGAAACCTGGGTCAACCAGGCAATTAAGACTGGTGGAGAAGTGACTATGGATATGATGTCCAAAGCTGCAGCCCAGGCCGACACTAGCATTGAGGCTAGTTTCTGGGACCGGTATCCAGATGAAGTAAAGGTGTACAGTATGACCAGCCCAAGTGGCACCATCTACAGCCGTGAACTTTGTGGCGGTCCGCATGTTGCAAACTTTAATGAGTTTGATAATAAAGTATTTAAAATCAAGAAAGAAGAGTCGAGTTCTGCCGGCGTGCGTCGAATCAAAGCCGAGCTAGTGGCTGTCGGGTAAATCTAAAGTACTCTAAGCGTGAAGCTGTAAAACCTATCCCCGAGTAACGTTAATACTGATCTTTGATCTAGGTAAGTATTGTTATACTAATATAATGTTTAGGCACGTTAAAAATGATCGCTATGGACTTCTAGTCGATATTGGCTCAGGCAGTGTTGGTCTCGCTGTGTGTCACAGTACAAACGCAAAGCAACCTAACGTGATCTGGACCCACCGTCAGCACGTACCAATCAAGAGTGTGGAGTCGGTAGAAGAAAGCAGTAAAGCGATTGTGACTACCCTCATGCAAATTATGCTCGAATTTGAAGGGCCTGGTCGAATTGCACTCAATACCTACCACAAAAGTGCCAAGGTTGATTCTATGCAAGTCACTATTGCGGCTCCTTGGGCGTACACTACTGCCCGTACTATAAAGTTTGAACAAGACGAACCGTTTGCGATTAGTAAAGAGCTGGTGTCAGACCTCGCTACAGCAGCGGGCCAGCAAGCAATTGACGAATTCAGTCAGCAGCACTCATTAGAGTCGTTAGGCGTGGTAGAAACAAGCCGATGTGCTCTTGATATTTATGCCAACGGATATCGGCTAGAAAAACCAAATAGACAAAAAGCCAATATCGTTACCGTTACCCACGCTACAACACTGGCTAGAACCGAAATCATTACTGCAGTAACGGAGATGAAGGAAAAATTATTTGCATCTGCACACATAGAAATCACCTCCTATATGTTGGCCAATTATTTCTCAACTCGCTTACTCATGCCGCACATTTACGACGTATGTTTAGTGGATATTACAGATGAAGCTACCGAAATTGGAATTGTGCGTGACAGTTCTTTAAAATACAGTACGCACGTTCCGTTTGGACGCGCTTCGCTGGCACGCGAGGTAGCAAAAGCTACGAACGTACCACTACATGAAGCTTTCACCACACTTGCAAACGTACAGCCTCCGGAAACCAAAGCCAGCAAAGAAATTAAAATTATCAATGATGCGTACGTAAAAAGAGTTGTCGAATTATTTAAAGAAACTGGGGATAGACTCACTATCCCTAAAAACATATACTTAGAGACAGATAGAGGACTTGATTTGGTTTTCTTACCACTGATTGAAAGGGCAGCTGAAGCGGCCAGCAAAGGAAAAGTTAAAGTAACCGTAATCAAAAATAAACTTCTAGCATCACAGGAAAAAGACGGGAGGCATAGTGACATTGCTCTTTTGGTCGCAGCGAGCTTTTTCCACACCAGTGGGGAACGTAGTCATTTTGAGTATTTATAAAAGCTATACTATATACATATGTCCCAAAAGTGGAACCTTCAAGATATTCGACCGGCTGGGCAATCTAGGCCCCGGCAGCGTGCTGTCCGTCAAACAATCAATACTCGACCTCAAAAACAACAAGATGAGTCGATTGCTCCTACTCAATCAAACAGTATCACTTTCACCGACAATACGTTAGGAAAGGTAAGTATTGATGAAGGAAACAAACGAAATAAAACAAAATTTATTATTGCGATTGTAATGTTCGTTGTGATTGTTGGCGGTGCCGCGCTTCTTAGTGGAACACTCGGGAAAACCGAACTTACTATCTACCCAGAGTTTAGAGATCCTAACGTAAGTGCTCAATTTACTGCCTACCCATCTACTACTAATGGCTCACTTAGTTACGAAATCATGACTCTAGAAGCAACCAGCGAAAGTCAGGTTCAAGCAACCGGAAAGATTGACGTTGAAGAGCAGGCGACCGGTATTATTGAAATAAGTAAAAGTACCCCCGGAGCAGAACGTTTAATTAAAAATACTCGGTTTAGGTCACCCGAAGGACTTATATTTAGAATTCAGGAATCAGTAGTTGTACCTGGCGCAGTCAATGGTAGTCCAGGCACTATTCAAGCTGAAGTGTTTGCTGACGAAGTGGGGGATGCATATAACCTTCCGCCAGGCACCAGTTTCGATGTGCCAGGATTTCAGGAAGGTGGTTTTACCGCTTTATTTGAATCCATATCTGCTTCAAATCCAGCAGCTATCGAAGGTGGATTCTCTGGACCTCAATTTCAAATTGATGACGGTGAGTTGAACACCGCACGACAAGCTCTGCAAATCAAACTTCGTGACAATCTACTAGCACAAATAGAAGCAGCAAGGCCAGCAGGAACTATTGCGTTTGAGAATGCTGTTGCAATTACCTACACCCGTTTACCTAGTGTTGAGTATGGTCAAGACTTAGTAACAATCCGTGAGCAAGCAGTTTTGCAAATTCCGTTGTTTAGGGAAAACGAATTTGGTCGGTTTATCGCTAGCGAAACAGTATCTACCTACGACGGAGGACCTGTACGTGTGCAAGACCCAAGCGAATTAATCTTCACCTACAGTAACGCTACAACCAGTAGCAGTGTAATCGCTAACCTAGATTCACTAACCTTTAAACTAACCGGTAAACCTCGCCTTATTTGGGAGTATGGCGCTGCGGAACTGGCGACCAATCTTGCCGGACTACCAAAAACAGCGATAAACAATGCTATTACCGCTTATCCTGGAATTGAATCTGCCCGAGTCAGTATAACTCCGTTCTGGACACAGACGTTCCCAGAAGACCCTGCAGAAATTATAATTATAGAAGAATTACGAGAGGAAAACTAATATTCACAAGCAATCTATTGACGTAACATGGTGCTTTTGCTACACTCACCGAGTTCAAATGGATCAAGAGACTAACACCGAAGCTGAGGAGCTCGTATACGGCATTATCGAAGAAGCGTTACCGAACACGCATTTTAGAGTGTCTGTAGAAGGGGAACCTGAGCCAGTGCTTGCGTATCTCTCTGGTCGCATGCGCCGCTTTCGTATCCGCGTTTTAGTGGGTGACAAGGTAGGTTTAGTTATTGATCCATATGGAGGAAAAGCGCGAATCACTAAGCGTAATTAAACAAAATTATGAAAGTACAATCATCTGTCAAAGCTATGTGTAAAGATTGTCAGGTAGTAAAGCGCTCTGGCGTAGTTCGAGTTACCTGTAAAAATCCCCGTCACAAACAGCGTCAAGGCTAACAAAATTATTATATGCGAATTTCTGGTATCACAATTCCTGACGAGAAACACCTATCGTATGCACTAACAGCAGTGTATGGTATTGGCCTCACGCGTTCACAACAACTCCTGGACGAACTCGGGATTGAGCGAACAGCGAAAGCAACAGATCTAACAACAGATCAAGAAAATGCGATTCGTGAAAAGATCGAATCATTCACAATTGAAGGTGAACTTAAACGACAAGTTTCAGGTAACATCAAACGTCTTAAGGATATTAGCTCATACCGCGGATCACGTCACGCTAAGGGATTACCTGCTCGTGGACAACGATCAAAAACTAATGCTCGTACCCTAAAAGGTGCGAAGAAAACTATGGGTAGTGGGCGTCGTAAACTGGAAAAGACGTAGAACTCTTTATTATTTGTCTAATATATACCTATGGGTAAGAAAAGATCAGTCAACAAATCAGGGGGTTCTGATGTAGCCGGGACATCTCGGGCTTTGAACCGTATCCCAAAACGAAAGCTGCCATCAGGCCGTCTCAATATCTTGGCAACCTTCAATAACACGTTGCTTACTTTGTGTGATGCAAAAGGTAATGCTGTTATGTCAGCTTCGTCTGGAGCCTTAGGATTTAAAGGTGCTCGAAAAAGCACTCCGTTTGCAGCTGCCAAAGTTGGTGAAATTATTGGTGAAAAAGCCGGTCAAATGGGTATGAAGGAAGCTGAAGTTGTCATCCGTGGAGTGGGAGCTGGGCGTGAATCAGCTCTACGTGCCTTCTCTGGAAAAGGCATTGGTATCACCAAAATCACCGACAGAACACCTGTCCCTTTTAACGGCCCGCGCGCTCCTAAACCTCGCCGCGTTTAATTTGTAATAATATGATCATCGGACCAAAATACAAAATTGCAAAGCGACTTGGAGCCCCAATCTTTGAAAAGACCCAAACTGCAAAGTTTGAGCAGTCTCTACAACGATCACAAGGCAACCAACGTCGTGGACGAAGACCAAATCAAATGTCTGACTATAAACGTCAGCTGATTGAAAAACAGAAAATGCGGTTCACTTACGGCATTTCTGAAAAGCAACTACGTAAGTACGTCAACGAAGCCGTCGAGAAAAGTAACCAGCCCGTAGCACTCCTTATGGATCGACTTGAGTCAAGACTTGATAATGTTGTCTACCGAATGGGCTTGGCCAAAACTCGTCAAATGTCCCGCCAAATGACGTCTCACGGTCATTTTTGTGTCAATGGGAAGCGGATGACCATTCCTTCTCACAAAGTTAAGGTGGGGGATGTTATCAGTGTTAGAGAAGGAAGCAGACAGAGTGTTCTCTTTGTTGGTTTGCAAGAAACGTATGAAGCAGCAGCTATACCAGCTTGGGTTACTTTTGACCTAAAAAAGATGGAAGGAACCATGAAAACTGCCCCGGTATATAATCCGGTCGAGACGCTCTTTGACCCAGAGCAGGTGATGGAATACTACAGTCGATAGGAAACGTAGTTTTAGTAAATAAGTAAACAATATCATTATGTTGGAAACAAACATCACACTACCATCAAAGCCACGAGTTGTAAGTGAAGAAGGCTTCAAAGGGATCTTCGAAATTGATGGGCTCTACCCAGGATATGGACACACCCTAGGAAACTCACTGCGACGCATTATCCTATCTTCACTGCCAGGAGCAGCAATCACACAGGTAAAAATTAACGGAGTCGAACACGAGTTCTCAACCCTGTCTGGCATCAAAGAAGATGTGTTGACTGTTTTGCTTAACTTGCGACGAGTACGATTGCAGCTGCATGGTGATGAACCGATGACTATCTCTATCAAGAAGTCAGAGATTGGGCCAGTAACCGCCGCTGACATTGATGCTCCAACTCAAGTAGACGTGCTCAACCCTGAGCAATATATTACTGAGATCACTAATAAATCAACCAAACTTGATATCGAGATGACAGTTGAAAATGGTCTAGGCTATGTTCCGCGTGAAGTGCACCAAAAGGACAAAGTTGAAATTGGAACCATTGCATTAGATGCAGTATTTACCCCGATAAGACGAGCTAACTACGAGGTTGAAAACATGCGTGTCGGAGATCGAACAGATTACAACCGTCTACGACTTGTGATTGAAACGGACGGTACCTTTAGTGCGAAAGAAGCCTTGGAACAATCTATCGAAATAATGGTTCATCAGCTTAAATCTATTATTGGTTTTCAAGAAACAGTAAAGGAAAAGGCAGACGAACCTGCAGCAGCTGAAGCCACATCATCCGAAGAACCCGACCCAGAAGTCCTCAAGACCCGGATGGAAACTCTTGATTTATCAGCCCGTACCCAACAAGCGCTCGAAGACGCTAGTATCCGCACAATTGGTGGACTTGTCAGAAAGAAAAAAGATGATATTCTAGCGCTCGACGGCATTGGACCTAAGGGGGTAGAAGAAATCGAAACACTCCTTAGTAAAATGAACCTCACTCTTGAAGCATAATTATTATGAATCACGCTAATAAAAAACGAACACTGAGTCGAACCCGGTCACAACGCACAGCGTTGTTACGAGGTTTGGCAGTGTCTCTCATTAGAGATGGTCAAATCACGACCACTCTCGCCAAAGCCAAAGAATTACAACCACAAATCGAGCGCTTAGTTACACACGCAAAGACTGACAGTGTCGCGGCCAGACGACACGTAGCGAGTAAACTTGGAGAACCAACCGATAGCACAATTGCTAAGCTATTCACTGAAGTAGCCCCTAAGTTCACTGAGCGTAATGGTGGTTATACACGAGTCATCAAGCTCGGACAAACAAGTGGCCGGACTGAGGCCGTAATCGCTTTTGTAGCATAATCTATCTATGACTAAAAAAATCGAATCTTACAAAAAAGCCACGGGTGCAACCCACACAATCGATGCTGCCAACAAGCGACTTGGTCGAGTAGCAACTGAAGCCGCAACAGTATTGATGGGTAAAAATAAACCTGACTACGCAAAACACGAAATGTCAGATGTGATAGTAACCATCGAAAACGCTGGTAAGCTAGACATCCCAGAAAGAAAAGAAACTGAAATCTACCAATCTTTCTCAGGTCATCCAGGTGGTCGAAAAACAGAAACCCTTGAGCATCTTCGAGTACGGCTTGGCATCAATGAAGTTATCAAGCGAACAGTTGGTGGCATGCTTCCTAACAACAAGCACAAGAAGAGACTTTTAAAACAATTAATAATCACTGCTTAGTATGGCTAACTCAACTTACATTGAAGGTATCGGGAGACGAAAAACTGCTAGTGCACGTGTACGTCTGACGCCTGCGGATAAGACGGTAATCACAGTCAACGGAAAAGCGTTGGAAGACTACTTCCCAGTCTTGTCTCACCAAAAGGACATCATGTCGGTTCTGGAGACAGCTGATGCAGGAATTGAACACTACACCATTACAGCCAAAGTACTTGGTGGTGGCACTGCAGCTCAAGCGGAGTCAATCCGACTTGGTATTGCACGCTCACTAGTAAAAGAAAAAGCTGAACGGCGTGGTGTACTCAAGGTGTTAGGTTTCCTCAAGCGAGACCCACGTTCAGTTGAACGTAAGAAACCAGGACTACGCAAAGCTCGAAAACGAGCTGCTTGGAGTAAACGATAACAGTTTATCGTTTACTCCGGTCCTAGCGTGAGCTAGGAATCGACGATGTTTACGAGACGATAGGAGGGAACAAACGGTGTTATGTTCCGAGTCGTCCAGCGAAACCACCAAATTCTGGTGGTTTTTGCTTTTACTCCGTTCCCGACGGGATCGCCGATATGAAGCGTAAGCAGACGAAGGTGGAACCGAGTTTAAAATTCTACAGATGAAAAGAGGGTCACCAAACACGGTGGCTTTTCTGTTTGTTTGGCTAACATATCAACTCTAAGCAGCAGTTGGGACATAATTGAAAATAGCCGTTGCACTCATTTCTTCATTCACCTTTACAGCAACCATCTTTGGCTTTATAATGCACTTGTATGGCTCAAAATGAACACGAAAACAACGAGGAATTTGAAGACATCACGGATGAAATGACAGACTCGACCGAACCGGAATTAGAAGAGATAGAAGATTTAAAAGCTGGAAAATTAGAAAAGGTTAAAACAAAGTTAAAGCAAGCCGAAGAAGATAAACGTGCTGCCATGGAAGAGTTGGCCTCAGTAAAAGCAGACTATCTCAATGCCCGCAAGAGACTGGAAGAGGACGCAGTACGTACAATTGAACGCAAAAACAATCAACATCTCGAAAACCTATTGCCACTAGCTGACAGTTTTGCGATGGCGATGAGCAATAAAGAAGTGTGGGAAAAGGCAGATGAAAACTGGCGCAAAGGGATTGAGGGGATTTATGCGCAACTGTTGCAAATTTTGCGCGATGGGGGAGTAGAATCAATTGATCCAACTGGGGAGCTATTTGATCCCAACCTACACGAAGCAATTAATACCCAAGAAGTGACCGACGATGAATCAGTAGATCGAATACTGTCAGTTATGCAGCTAGGCTACCAAATAGTCAAAAACGGAGAGAAGCGAGCACTACGACCAGCCAGAGTAACTATTGGGGTGGCGAAGTAAATTGAAAAGTAATTATTTAAACTATGGCAAAAATACTAGGAATTGACCTTGGAACCACCAACTCAGCAATTGCTGTGATAGAAGCTGGTGAACCAAAAATTATTGAAAACAGTGAAGGAGCTCGAACTACTCCATCAATCGTAGCGATTAGCAAAACCAACGAGAGATTGGTGGGGCAAATCGCTAAACGACAAGCAGTTACCAACCCAACCAACACCATTTACGGAATCAAACGCTTCATGGGGCATGATTTTGCGGATGAGGTAGTTCAAAAGGATATTAATATTGTTCCCTACACAATCAAAAAGAGCGCCAGCGGAGGAGTGATTGTAGAACTAGATGGAAAAGACTATCGGCCTGAGGAAGTATCGGCTATGATCTTAAGTAAACTTAAAGCAGATGCTGAAGCAAAACTAGGTGAAAAAATCACCGAGGCTGTGATCACCGTACCGGCGTACTTTAACGATTCACAACGAAAAGCAACCCAAGATGCGGGAAAAATTGCCGGACTAGACGTTAAGAGAATCATTAATGAACCAACCGCAGCAGCATTGGCCTACGGTTTCAACAAAAAGAAGGAAGAGAAGATAGCTGTATATGACTTTGGGGGAGGAACGTTTGATGTCACTATTCTCGAAGTTGGAGATGATGTAGTAGAAGTACAAGCGACAGACGGTAATGCGCACATGGGTGGACGCGACATTGATCAAGCGGTCGTACGCCACCTGATCGACACCTTTAAAAAATCTGACGGGGTTGATCTTGGTAAAGATAAACTCGCCCTACAGCGACTAGACGAAGCGGCTGAGAAAGCAAAACTAGAGCTCTCAAGTACCACTGAATCTAACATCAACATCCCATTTATTTCACAAGGGTCAGATGGACCTCTGCACTTTGATCACACCCTAACCCGAGCAAAGCTCGAAGAATTAGCACACGATTACGTAGATAAATCGATCGAGATCACCAAGCGAGCACTCGAAGCTGCAGGAATCAAAAAGGAGGAAATCAATGAGGTAATTCTAGTTGGTGGCCAAACCAGAATGCCAGCCATTCAAAACGCAGTAAAAGAACTGTTTGGCAAAGAGCCAAATCGAACCATTAACCCAGACGAAGTAGTCGCGCTTGGTGCAGCAATCCAAGCTGGAATTTTCCAAGGAGATGTACAAGACATCACACTAGTCGACGTAATCCCACTTTCGCTTTCAATTGAAACCATGGGGAGCGTAGCTACTAAGCTAATAGAGAAAAATACCCACATTCCAACCAAAAAGTCTCAGACATTTTCGACCGCGGCTGATAACCAAACCTCAACTGAAATCCATATCGTTCAGGGCGAGCGACCGATGGCTGCTGACAACAAATCACTCGGTAAATTTGTACTAGACGGCATTCCTCCAGCACCACGTGGCGTACCTCAAGTTGAAGTCACGTTTGACGTCGACAGTAACGGAGTACTTAATGTAACCGCTAAAGACAAGTCAACCGGTAAAGAACAGTCGATCAGGATTGAAGCCAGCTCTGGATTAACTGATGAGGACATTGAAAAAATGAAACAAGAAGCTGAGGAGCACGCCGGAGAAGATCAAAAAAAGAAGGAGTTAATTGACACAAGAAATCAAGCGGAACAATTGGTATACACTGCCGAGAAGTCGCTCAAAGATCATGCAAGTGAGGTACCAGCTGACGTTAAAGAAGAGATTGAAACTAAGGTAAAAGAAGTAAACACATCCAAGGCAGGTGACGACAAAACAGCGATCGATACCGCAGTAGCAGCACTATCCGAGTCGCTGCAAAAGATCGGTGAGATTATGCAAAAAGCGACTGAAGCAGCTCAATCAGACACCAGCAGTACTGAAACAAAATCTGAAGACAAAAAAGAAGACGAGCCTACCGTTCATGAAGCAGAAGAAGTTAAGCCAGACGAACCAAAGTCAGACGACTCTAAATAATTTTGTTTGTGTCGGTAAGAGGAATAGTACCTCCTCTTACTCATCACCAACTAAATAACTGTAAATATTATGGAAAAAGACTACTATCAAATCCTTGGACTGCAAAAAGGAGCCAGTAAAGATGAGGTGAAAAAAGCTTTTCGAAAAAAAGCCGCCGAACATCACCCAGACAAGAAAACTGGTAACGAAGAGAAATATAAAGAAGTAACAGAAGCCTACGCAGTTCTAGGTGATGAAAAGAAAAAGGCTGAGTACGACACCTACGGACAATCCTTCAATGGCGCAGGTGGGGGAGGAGGTAACCCGTTTGGTGGTGGCTTTGGCGGATTCCAACAGGGTAACGTCGACTTCGATATTAATGATATTTTCTCTCAATTTGGCTTTGGTGGCAGTGGTGGACAAAACCAGCAACGAGGCCGCGATATTTCAATAGATATCAATCTCAAATTTGAAGATGCAGTCTTTGGAGTGACTCGAAACGTGCTGCTCACTAAAAATAACACCTGCAAAACTTGCGATGGCAAAGGGGCAAAACCAGGAACCAGTCTCGATAACTGTAGCACGTGTAATGGGCAGGGTAGGGTGCGCGAGCAACGTCAAAGCATCATGGGCAGCTTTACTACCGTTCGCGAGTGTAACACCTGTCACGGCAGTGGGAAGGTGCCAAAAGAGCGCTGTGGAGCGTGTGCCGGAGCCGGTGTTGCCAAAACTGAGGAGGAAATTAGTATCAAAATTCCTGCTGGAATCCAAAACGGAGAAGTAATCCGAATGACTGGTCGAGGCGAGGCAATACCGCACGGACAAGCTGGTGATCTGTATATTAAAATTCATGCTGATTCGCACGCAACCATAAAGCGTGAAGGCACGACCCTTTCTACAACCCTCCCAATCAAGCTCACTGACGCCCTACTAGGCGCAACCTACAGCGTCAAAACCCTTGATGGTGATGTAGACATAAAGATTCCGGCCGGGGTTAGTCACGGTGAAATGATTCGCATCAAAGAAAAAGGCGTACCAAGCGATCGCGGACGCGGTGACTTTATGGTTCGTGTCAGTGTTGCCACACCAAAAAAACTATCCAAAAAAGCGCGAAAGCTAGTAGAAGAACTACAATCGGAAGGGATATAATTCTTCCTAACAGGTAAAAACAGCCACGTAGTCGTGTGGCTGTTGCTGTTATCGCGCCATTAAATGTAAGCCAAATATGGCAAGATAAACATAACCTTCTGTACTGATATCAGGCAAAGTGAGGACTGGAACGGCTAACTTACTTGGAACATCATGTGTGCTCGATGACAAGTAAGCCAAACCCGTCAGTATCAAGAAACCTGAAAGGATTAACGTCATGCGAATGTGATACATGTTGCACCTCCATTCTTACGCTCTAGTATACTACACATATGTCATCACAATCAGCCCGATTTGATTTTGAGAATAAAAAAGTTCCCAATGCGGAATTTATCTTAAACGAAAATATCATCGAAGACCGTGGCAGCAGATACAGTGTAAGTTTTGGTCAAGTGCATGGTCGTGAGGATATTAAACTCTTTTTACAAAGATTAAAGTCACATAAAAAGTACGCCAAAGCCACCCACAACTCGTGGGCGGCCCGAATATCACAAAACGGTCTTATTTATGAGATCAAATCAGATGATGGTGAAACTGGTGCTGGCATGGTCATACTGCGCACTATGCAAAAGCAGCAAGTCAGTGACTGTATCATCTGTGTCACGAGATGGTTTGGTGGCACGAAGCTGATGGGGGATCGGTTCAAACATGTGCAAGACGCCGCAAAGTACGCCACTGATCAGCTATAATGTAAATATGGACTTTGGTTTTGTATTAGATTTTATGTACGAAACGGCATACTTACTGGCTGTCTTTTTACTGTTTATGCTCTGGGCAACCTTTAAGGGGCGACAGGCAATGATCAATATCATATTTGGTCTTTATTTAGCACTTTTAATATTAATTGAATTTCCATATACGGAATTCTTGACAGAGAACCTAGGCGGGAGTGTGGGGCAGTCACTAGGAATACTAATCCTGTTTTCAGTTTTTACTATTTTGACAACCTGGCTATTTGCTCACGTCATGCCAGATGAGTTTAGAGAAAAGAGATTCGAAAGCTTTCACAAAAAAATATTATTGGCTGGATCAGCTAGCATTCTCGTCATGGTTTTCAGTTTCCAAGTATTACCGGTAACAGATTTTCTCACCCCAGGAACGCCACTACAAACCTTATTCGCCCCTGAGGGCTTGTTCTTTTGGTGGCTGATGGCGCCGTTGGTGATTCTGTTTATTTTATAGTGATTTTATTAACAAGTTTTAACTCGCGACATCATGTTACGCATGCTTTAATAGATGTCCTTTAGAGGAAATGAGGAAGAGTCAAAAACTATGAAGACCACAATATGCTTTGCAAGCGGAATGTTTGCACAATGTGTAGACTTCTGTCTGGAGTTGGATAAGAGGTGCTTTCCACGGGAAATGTGGATGGATGATCGTGAAGTAAATGAACTAATAGCAGCAGGAGCTCTAGCAACAACAGTCACCTATAACGGCATGACAGTTGGTTTGTCTATTACGATGGCAGAAAATGACGCCTACGCACTACTTTCTGACGGGGATCAAAAGTTTAAACCGCATGAGTATGGGGCATACTCTTACTCAGAAGCTATCGACCCGGACTACCAAAAACGAGGGATTGGTACACTTCTTCTAAAGGAAACAGAGATCTTTCTTTGTGAGCATGGTTACAAAACTATGTCTGCTCATGTCCGCCGCAAAAACGGATGGGACATGACGAGACAGGCAGTTTTGTCGGTTATAAGTAGCAGGCAAGTGCCCGGCTTTTGGCCTGATCAACTTAACGAACCGGTCATGTATCAACAAGCTACGCTGTTAGGCCTAGTCTGACAAAAATAAAAAGCCGCGCAAGTTTTCTTGCGCGGCTTATTCAAAAATCGACATCTGTTTCGACCAAGATATACGCACCGATACCGGTCAACATAAGTGCGGCCGTAAAATGATACAACTCTTTACTGGTGTACGTTACTCTTTTCACCAACAGTATACTGATTACGAGCACGTAGAATGCTTGATACGTATTCGTAGTCATAACGAACGCTGCTGTGGATATGAGGGTGGCATATCCAATTGCTACATTAGCTATGTTGTAAAGGCATTCGTTGAGCACATTGAGGCTTAGTACTCTAACACCCAGTTTTCGCGACTCCCAAAAAGCTTTTCGATAGGGAGGAACAAATACGAGTAAGACAATACCTAACAAAACCAACGCAACCCCTTCAAAGAAGATAGATCGTATTAAGCTCTCCTCAAGTGCAACCTTTTTAAATAACACTGTCTCAGCTGCCCAGAAAACTGAAGCAGGGACCATAAAGGTGATCGTACTCCAGCTAATTCTTCGTTCACCATTGTCATCCTCACTGAATGACACATAGCCAGTACCCAGCAAAATCAAACACATAGCAAAGAATTGTAGCCATGTAATCGCTTCTCCAAGGATATACCAACCCCCTATACCGGTAAAAACAGGTACAAGCTGATAAAAGATGATCACCACGACAGGCTCTTCAAGATTTAGGGCATACAAATAACAGGCAAGAACCAATACATTCAAAACGGCTACTATCAACAAAAAAGCAATATTAATTTCATGCGGAGTTAAGGAGGTAAATCCAAAACTCGCATAAATCAAAGCTCTTGGTAGGTCGACGATGGCTTTGATGTCGTCCCCAAGGTCGAGACCAGTGAGTGGACTGGTCAGCACCAGAACTATCAAAACGACAGACGTCAGGAGAGTGGAGTAAAGAATTAGAATCCCTGGCCCAAACCTACCCAAATATTTGTCGAGGATACGCTTATCGATTTGATTTGTGAATGCATAGAGAAAGGACGCTAGTTGCGCCCAGAGGAAGGATCCGAGCAACATTTACAGCCCTTTCAGCTAGGTTTCTATCTAGCTTTATTATAACACATATATTATACAGAAACAATACCAAGGGATGCTATTTACAAATTTAAATTTGTGTTACTCTTTATATACTATCCTGATTCCAGATATTGCAAAGACATGTGCTTATGAATTATAGAAAACACACTGATATTGACTCTAATATACCGCAGGTAATAAGTGAACTCCTAAGTCCATCAATTAACGAGGCTTTGGTTGAAATTGAAAACAGACGAAAAAACAATAAGTTAATAAAAAAGGTGGAAGAATATCTGCAAAACGACATTCCAAAACATTTTATAAAATCTAAGCCAATACTATACTTGTCACGTCACCTAGCAACACCCAACTACGAGGTATTACATGTATTGGAGATTACAAAAGGTTACAATTATGAGTTAGTTATCGGAGAAGATACTAAGGCAATTTTTGTATCAAATAATGAGCTTAAGTTTTCACTTGCAAAACTTCCGATCGTTACAGGACTTTCTAAGACAGGGAATGACATAATTGAAAACCGTACAATTATAGATTTCACAACCAGTCAAGGTAAACCAATGGATCAGATTAGCACTAGTTCAGGTAAAAGTTTGCCAAATTTTCACCAAGAATTATTCAAATCAATATACCCAAAGTCGCCAGAAGTTGTTGACGAATCAGAGTGGATAGACAGAAATAATAGACACAATATCCTGGAGCAGTACAAAAGAATGATGGCTTTACTATGTGTTCATGGTGTAATGCTTGAATCATATGTACCAAAAGAGCTAGAATTTGTTACAGAAATTATAAACCCTGCGTTTAAAGCAATTCAACAAGACATTGGTGTGTCACCGCTAATTGTTGAACATATTCCACCAACTCTTGAGACGACCAGAAACTGGAATTCATATCCGCCAAATGTGTCACCTTT